>JAEEGG010003372.1_pt1 | contig 39883 bp, 34 predicted proteins | sample 9134161 | NCBI WGS metagenome assembly JAEEGG01 (sample SAMN16246543, study PRJNA631951) | gut metagenome | biome: gut microbiome; feature: rumen; material: CR-attached | host: Bos | place: Iran: Karaj | collected 2018-10 | reverse complement strand
GTGCTGCGGCCGTTGATGCCGTTCTCCAGTTCGTCGAAGTAAGGGTTTACGCTCAAGCTCTTGCCGGTGAGCATCTTGGAAACGGTGGTACCGGAGAAGGCCGAAACACCGCTGTTGCTCTGGAAGAGGCTGAAGACGTTGTCGTCGAAGGAGGCGAGGTCCTCCACGGGAACGAGGGACAGACCGCCGTCCTTAACAATATTGAAGATGATCTGGTCTTTCTGGAGGTCGGTGGGATAGACAATCACCTTGACACCGTTGGCGAGGGTCCACTCGGTAGCACCGTAGATGGTGGTGCCCACCTTGGAGATCTTGGAACCCTTGAGCTTGGCGGGATCCAGGAAGTTCTCGGGGATTTCTTCACCGGCGGGGGCGGCGATGTCGGAGGCTTCCACATCCTTCATTGCCTGAAGCAGCTGTTCGGCGGTAGGAGTGGCGATACCGGCCTTCTCGGGTCCGTTGTAAATCACAACCAGGTTGTTGGTACCGTCCCAAAGGGCGGCAGCGGTCTGGCTGATGAGAGCGGCGTTGAGCTGACCAAACATCATCTGTACAAACTCAAGTTCGTCCTTGGGCTCTACCAGAGGCTGCTTGTCAAAGAAGTGGCTGATGATGGGGCTGATGAACTCGGCGTTCTGACGGGTCTCGGCGCGGTTGACGCGGTTCTCGTACATAGAGATGATATCGGCCTTGGCGCGCTTGAATTCGTCTTCGGTGATACCGTATTTCTTGAGGCGGACCAGTTCCGTGTAGAAGGCCTTGAAACCTTCGAGGATGTTGTCCTCACGGAGGGAAACGTCACCCATTACGGCGTCGATGTCTTCATAAATGAGGCTGGATACGCCGAAGCTGCCGCTGAGGTAAGGGGAACCGGGCTTGGAGGTGATGTCGTTGAAACGCTCGTACATTACCTGGGCCAGGATGCCCTTGAGGAGCTCGGTGGCCTGGCCGGTGTAGGTGGCGTTGAGAGCCTCGGGAGCAGCGGCGCTGTGCCAGATGAGTTCGATGCTGGGGCTGGTGGTCTCAGGATCGGTTACAATACCTACGCGGGCTTCTGCGTGGTCTGCAATCTCCTGGATGGGCTTCTTGACGGGGTTCTCCTTGACGGGGATAACGCCGAAGATTTCCTTGATCTTGGCCTCGGTGCGGGCTACGTCCACGTCACCAACCACAATCAGGGCCTGGTTTCCGGGGTGATACCAGGTGTGGTAGAAGGCTACCAGGCTCTCGGGCTTGAAGGTCTCAAGATGCTCCTGGGTACCAATGAGGGTGCAGGTGGCCAGTTTGCTGTCCGGGCCGAAGTAGTAGGGCAGGGAAGCCTCCATAGAACGCCAGCTGGCGTTGCGGCGGGTACGGCGCTCCTCAATGATAACTCCACGCTCGGCGTCAATCTCGCTGGGCTGGTTGAGCACATAGTGGGAATAGTCTGCCAGGATCATAAGGCAGCTGTCCACTACGGTCTCCCGCTGTACGGGAATGTTGTTGAGCATATACTGGGTTTCTTCGAAACCGGTGGATGCATTGATGTTGCGGCCAAACTCGGCGCCGATGGAACGAAGGTAATCCAGGATGGCTTTTCCGGGGAAGTGCTCGGTTCCGTTGAAGCACATATGCTCCAGGAAGTGAGCCAGACCATCCTGTGCGGGATATTCTTCCTCGATGGCACCTACATTGGTGGCGAGGTAGAATTCTGCACGTCCTTTGGGAAGTTCGTTGTGACGGATAAAGTAGGTAAGACCGTTGTCCAGGTGACCTACGGTGTAGGCCTCTGAAGTGGGAATCTGGGGCATCTGGGCAATCATTGCTTCCAGTTGCTCGCGCGTGGGCTGCTGGGCGAGGGCCAGGGTGGCACTCAACGCCAGGGCAGCGAGGGAGAAAAAGAATTTCTTCATTTATTAATTTGGTTAAGAAATAGTAGTTGCTTTTCCTAATGTGTATTAGTTTAATAGTACACCGCAAAGGTATAAACTATTTTTTATTTTACAAACAAAAATAACTATTTTTGCGTTAAGATACCTAATCTTTTAATAGTATGTTGGAAGACAGCAAAATTCGGGCCTTTCTGGAGGTCGAAAAGGAGCGGAATTTCACCAAAGCAGCCAAGACGCTGGGGCTCACCCAGCCGGCGGTGAGTACGCAGATTTCGGCCCTGGAGGAATCCCTTGGCTTTGAGCTCTTTCAGCGGGGCAGGGAATTGCGTCTGACACCCTCTGGAGAGGTGTTTCTGGCCTATGCCCGCCGCATTCAGCAAGCCTACGATCTTACCAACGAAGCGTTCAATAACGTCTTTGCAAAGTAACCCAGCGAAATTTGTCGACGTCATTTAAAATGCGTACCTTTGCGAACTTTTTTTGACGTATGAAGATTCTTTTCGTATTAAATAACTTTTATACTACCGGTAACGGGTTGGCAGCTTCGGCCCGAAGGACCGTGGCGGCTTTGAAAGAGGCGGGAGAAGATGTTAGGGTGCTGTCCGGCCCCAATCATGCCCCCGATGGCCCTCAACCGGAGTATGCCCTCAAAGACTTTTATTTCCCTATCTTCCAACCTCTCATCCAGGCGCATGGGTATCAATTTGCCAGCACGGATACAAAGGTGGTGGAGGAAGCCGTGCGCTGGGCCGATGTGGTACACATGGAAGAGCCTTTTGTGCTGGAGATAAGGACGGCTAAGATTGCCCGCAGGCTGGGCAAGCCCATCACCGGAACCTATCACCTTCATCCGGAGAACATCTTCTATTCTCTGGGAATGGGCAGTTGGCGTCTTCCCAATCAGCTCATGCTCAAGATCTGGAGAGATTTCTGCTTCAATAAATGGAAGATTGTCCAGTGCCCCACGCAGAATGTGAGGGACCGTCTCATTGCCAATGGCTATACCAGCGACCTCCGTGTGATTTCCAACGGCCTGGTTCCGGACAATTGCGTGCGCGTGCCTCATGAGAACAAGCCTTATGTCCTTATCTGCATCGGCCGCCTTTCCGGTGAGAAGGATCCGTATACTTTGCTGGAGGCTATGAAGCACAGCTCCCACGCCAAGAATGTCCAGCTTATTTTTGCCGGAAAGGGTCCCCAGGAGAATAGAATCCGCCGGATGGCCCATAAGTTATATACGGACGGTATTCTGAGCTATGACCCCGTGTTTGATTTCTTTGATAGGGATGGTCTGAGGAACCTGGCCGCCCGGGCCGATCTGGCCATCCACTGCGCTACGGTAGAGGTGGAAGGCCTTTCCATCATGGAGGCCATGCAGCAGGGGGCTGTCCCCATAATTGCCCAGGGCCCCATTACCGGGACGCATCAGTTTGCCCTGGACGAGCGCAGCTGGTTTAACCAGAAGAATGCCTTTGAACTGGCCCGCAAGATGGACTGGTGGCTGGACCATCCCGCCCAGCTGGAAGCCATGCGGGAGGCTTATGTAAACGAAACCAAGAAGTATTCTATCGATTTGTCCATTCAGGAACTGATGAAAATGTTCCGGGATGCTTGTGCTGCTGAATGATGAAAAAGTATTTGTGGGTGGCTGGGGCCATGTTTCTGTGCTCCTCGGCCCTTTATGCCCAGAAACAAATTGATAACTCTTCCTTTGATAACTGGGAAAAGAGGGGAAAGGTCTGGTATGCCCAGCATTGGGATACCGCCAATAAAGGAACGTCTACCCTTGGGAAGAATGTGACGGAGCCCGAAGAAGACTTTGTGGCCGTCAAAGGACCCGGAAAGAAGGCCGCCAGGCTCAGAAGCCAGTTCATCGGCGTGCTGGGCATCGGCAAGTTTGCCTCCGCCTGCCTTTATACCGGTCACTTTGTCAAGGTGGTGGGGACCAGCGGTTCCCAGATGTCTTTTGGCATTCCCTTTTCCGATCGGCCCAAATCCCTGCACGGCTATTATTGCTACAGGCCCGGCAAAATTGATTATGCCGACAAGGGCCACAAGGATCTGCTGGGTACCGGGGATCACGGGGTCATTGAGGTTTTTGTGACCACGTGGAAGGAGCCTTTTCTTATTGACAATACCACCAGGAGCGATCCGGGTCCCCAGAGCCCCGGCCTGATTGGATATGGCGTGTTGGATCTGAGCAAGTATAACAACGGGTACGTGGAGTTCGATATCCCCATTACCTATACCAGTGACGCAGTTCCTACTTATATAGCCATCATGTCCAGTTCCAGCCGGATGGGAAGTGTGTTTACGGGTTCAACCGATAGCGTTCTGTATCTGGACGAATTCGAACTCCGGTATTAATCTTCCTATATAAAATAAAAAAGGCCCCGCTGCAAAGCGAGGCCTTTTCTTTTGGAGAGAGCTGCTGGCGATTACTTGCCGGCAAGTCTCTTGTAGGTGTTGAGGCGAACCTTGGCGAATTCCTCGGTCTTGGAGAGGAGCTCGTCGGCCTGGTCCGGGAACATCTTGTACAGGGAAGCGAAGCGGACCTCTCCCTTGAGGAAGTCCTGGAACTTGCTCCAGTCGGGTTCCTTGGAATCCAGGGTGAACGGGTTCTTGTCCGTGCCTTCCAGAGCCGGGTTGTAACGGTAGAGGTGCCAGTAACCGCACTCGACGGCCAGCTTCTCTTCCTTCTGGCTCAGACCCATACCGGCCTTAAGACCGTGGTTGATACAAGGGCTGTAGGCAATGATGAGGGACGGGCCGTCGTAGGCTTCGGCCTCCTTGATGGCGTTGAAGAACTGCACGGGGCTGGCACCCATAGCCACCTGAGCTACATATACGTAGCCGTAGGAGATGGCCATCATACCCAGATCCTTCTTGCGGATCTTCTTACCGGAAGCGGCGAACTTGGCAATGGCGCCCACAGGGGTGGCCTTGGAGCTCTGACCGCCGGTGTTGGAGTACACCTCGGTATCCAGAACCAGGATGTTGAGGTTCTCACCGCTGGCGAGCACGTGATCCAGACCGCCGTAACCGATATCGTAGGAGGCACCGTCACCGCCGAAGATCCACTGGCTGCGGGCCACGATGAAGTGGCGATACTGATAGAGGGTCTTGCAGACTTCGCAGTCGCACTTCTCGATGAGCGGGATGAGCTTGTCGGCCACCTCGCGGGTGTTGGCGGCATCCTGAGGAGCCTCCAGCCACTTGGCGTAGAGAGCCTTCATCTCGTCCGTGCAGCAGCTGCACTCGAGACCCTTCTTCATCCAGTTGGCCACGGTGGCACGGGCGCGGTCGGAACCGAGCTTCATACCCAGACCGAATTCGCAGAAGTCCTCGAACAGGGAGTTGGCCCAAGCGGGACCGTGACCCTGAGCGTTGGTGCAGTACGGGCTGGCCGGGAAGGAAGCACCGTAGATGGAGGAGCAACCGGTAGCGTTGGCAACCATCATATGGTCACCGAACAGCTGGGTGATGGTCTTGATGTTGGGGGTTTCACCGCAACCGGCGCAGGCACCGGAGAACTCAAACAGAGGCTGGGCAAACTGGCTGTTCTTCATATTGGCCTTCTTGTCCACGTACTCCTTGTAACCCACCTTCTTATTGAGGTAATCAAAGGCGGCCTGGTCTTCCTTATCGTTGATGTAAGGAACCATCTTGAGGGCCTTCTCGGGCTTGGCAAGGCAGACATCCACGCAGTTACCGCAACCGGTGCAGTCGTCTACGGAGATGGCAATGGCGTACTTGTAGTCCTTGAGGTTGGCCTTACCCTGGGCGAGCTTCACGTTAGCGGGCACGTTGGCAGCCTCTTCCTCGGTGAGGAGGAAAGGACGGATGGCGGCGTGCGGGCAAACGAAGGCGCAGGTGTTACACTGGATACAGGCTTCGGCGTCCCAGGAAGGAACGTTCACGGCCACACCGCGCTTTTCGAAGGCGGCGGTACCGGCGGGCATAGTGCCGTCGGCGTACGGCATAAAGGCGCTCACGGGCAGGGTGTCACCGGCCTGGGCGTTCACGATATCGGCCACGTCCTTAACGAAGGCGGGAGCCAGACGATCCTTGTTGGGGTTCTCGAACTTGGCGGTGAGGTTGGCCCACTCGGCCGGAACGTGGAGCTCGGTGTATTCACCGCCACGGTCTACGGCAGCGTAGTTCATATTGACCACGTTCTCACCCTTCTTGCCATAGGACTTGACAATGGCGTCCTTCATATACTTCACGGCATCCTCGTAGGGGATGATGTTGGTGATCTTGAAGAAGGCGCTCTGGAGGATGGTGTTGGTACGGCCTCCCAGACCAATTTCGGCTGCAATCTTGGTGGCGTTGATGATATACACCTTGATGTGCTTGCGGCCGATGATGGCCTTCACATTGTCGGGAATGTTCTGGATGGTTTCTTCCTCGTCCCAGAGGCTGTTCAGCAGCAGGGTGCCGCCTTCCTTGATGCCCTTGAGGACATCGTACTTCTTGAGGTAGGAAGGAACGTGGCAAGCCACGAAGTCAGGGGTGTTCACCAGATAAGGAGCCTTGATGGGCTGCTGGCCGAAGCGCAGGTGAGAGCAGGTGTAACCGCCGGACTTCTTGGAGTCGTAGTCAAAATAGGCCTGGCTGTAAAGATCCGTGTGGGAACCGATGATCTTGATGGTGTTCTTGTTGGCACCTACGGTACCGTCGGAACCCAGACCGTAGAACTTGCACTCGGTGGTGCCGGGCTTCACGATGGAAACCTCGCTCTTGATGGGCAGGCTCTTGAAGGTGACGTCGTCTACGATGCCGATGGTGAAGTCTGCCTTGGGCTCCTTCTGGTCCAGGTTGTCGTATACGGCAACGATCTGGGCAGGGGTGGTGTCCTTGGAGGACAGACCGTAGCGGCCGCCAACGATGGTCACGTTGTCTCTACCCTGGAAGAGGGCCTTGACATCCGTGAAGAGGGGCTCGCCCACGGCGCCGGGCTCTTTGGTGCGGTCCAGAACGGCGATCTTGCGAACGCTCTTGGGCAGCACGGCAAAGAAGTATTTCTCGCTGAACGGACGGTACAGGTGGCAGGTGATGAGACCGTACTTGCGACCGCGGCTCTGGAGATAGTCGATGGTTTCCTTGATGGTTTCCGTTACGGAACCCATAGCTACGATGATGTTCTCTGCAGTGGGATCACCGTAGTACTCGAAGGGACGGTAGCTGCGGCCGGTGAGCTCGGTGATTTCTCCCATATAGCGGGCTACGATATCCGGAACGGCATCGTAGTACTGGTTGCGGGTTTCCACAGCCTGGAAGTAAACGTCACCGTTCTGGGCGGTACCACGGGTAACGGGAGCATCGGGGTTGAGGGCGCGCTCGCGGAACTTGGCGAGGGCCTTGGTGGATACCATATCCTTGAGGGCTTCCTCGTCCAGGGCTTCAATCTTCTGGATTTCGTGAGAAGTACGGAAACCGTCGAAGAAGTGGAGGAAAGGCAGGCTGGCCTTGATGGCGCTCAGGTGAGCGACGGCGGCCAGATCCTGGGCTTCCTGTACGGAACCGGAGGCCAGCATGCAGAAACCGGTCTGGCGGCAGGCCATAACGTCCTGATGGTCTCCGAAGATGGAGAGGGCGTGGCTGGCCAGGGCGCGTGCGCTCACGTGGAAGACGGTGGGCAGCATTTCGCCGGCAATCTTGTACATGTTGGGGATCATCAGAAGGAGACCCTGGGAAGCGGTAAAGGTGGAAGTAAGAGCACCAGCCTGGAGGGAACCGTGCACGGCACCGGCGGCACCGGCCTCGGACTGCATCTCCGTCACTTTCACGGTTTCTCCCCACAGGTTCTTTTTACCGTGGGCAGCCCACTCGTCGATGTTCTCGGCCATAGTGGAAGAAGGCGTGATGGGGTAGATAGCAGCATGCTCGCTGAACAGGTAAGCAATGTTCGAGGCGGCATAGTTACCATCACAGGTGATGAATTTCTTTTCTGTTGCCATAATGTGTTAGTGGTTTATGTATTTAGTTTATTTTATTGTTGTCCTTCAATTTCGATGGCGTCTTCCGGGGTGGCGATACGCTTCACAAGGCCCTGCAGTACGGTGCCGGGACCCAGCTCTACAAACTTGGTGGCGCCGTCTGCAATCATATTCTGAACCGACTGGGTCCAGCGGACGGGGCTGGTGAGCTGCTTGAGAAGGTTGTCCTTGATAACCACGGGATCCGTGGTGGGAAGGGCCGAAACGTTCTGGTAGATGGGGCAGAAGGGAGCCTGGAAGGGAGTGGCCTCGATGGCCTGGGCCAGTTCTTCGCGGGCGGGCTCCATCAGAGGGGAGTGGAAGGCTCCGCTCACGGCCAGCTTGAGGGCGCGCTTGGCACCGGCTTCCTTGAACTTGATGCAGGCTTCCTCAATGCCGGCTTCTTCTCCCGAAATGACCACCTGGCCCGGGGAGTTGTAATTGGCGGGAACCACACCGGGAATGCCGGCGCAAATCTCTTCAATTACGTTGTCCGGGAGCTTGATGATGGCCGCCATGGCACCGGGCGTTTTCTCGCAGCACTTCTGCATAGCCTGTGCACGGAGGGAAACCAGTTTGAGGCCGTCTTCAAAGCTGAGGGCGCCGGCCGCCACAAGGGCCGAAAATTCTCCCAGCGAATGGCCGGCTACCATATCCGGCTTCTGCTCCTGGGCCATTGCCAGGATGGTGGAGTGGATGAAAATGGCCGGCTGCGTAACGCGCGTGGCCTTGAGGTCATCCTCGTTCTCACCGAACATAATGTCCGTGATACGGAACCCCAGGAGCGTGTTGGCTTGCTCCATCAGCTCCTTGTGAGCGGGGTAAAGTTCTTGGGCCATGCCCGGAAATTGAGCCCCCTGTCCGGGGAAAATATATGCTATCTTCATCCTTATCTTAATAAGTGTACAAATATACTAAATATTTCGGAAAATTTGTATAATTTTGCAGTCCCAAAACGGATGCCCCTGTAGTTTAAAGGATAGAATAACGGATTCCGGTTCCGTTGGTCCCGGTTCGATTCCGAGCGGGGGTACAAAAAAAAGAGAACAGCCGTTCTCTTTTTTTTGTACCCAGTCTCCGACAGACTGGGGGGCTAACCCCCCAGACCCCCTGGGTCGGCCTTTGGCCTCCGGAGCGTACATGCAGCCTGCTATTTTTGTTAATACAGGGGGCTCTGCCCCCTCATACCCTCAAGGGAACTCCTACGGAGGTCTTGATGGGATTCATAACAAAGGAGCTCTGGATGGAGCCCAGGCTTTCGATGGTGCCCAGTACGTTGATACAGAACTCGTTGTAGTACTGCATATCGGGCGCATATATCTTTAGCAAGTAGTCAAATTCTCCGGAGATGTTGTAGCATTCGGCCACTTCCGGGATGTTCTTGACACGGGCTACGAAATCGTTGGCTATGTCCTTTCCCATACGGCGCAGTTTTACGCTGCAGAACACAATGAAGCCCTGACCCAGTTTGGCGGCATTGAGCACGGTGGTGTACCTTTCGATGATCCCGGCGGCTTCCATCCGGTGTACGCGGTCGAACACCGGCGTAGGGGAGAGGTGTACCTTCTGGGAGAGTTCCTTGATGGTGATGCGGCCGTTTTCCTGGAGGATTCTCAGGATTTGGAGGTCGGTCTTGTCCAATTGTTCGTTTTCCATAAGCGAGGATTCTTCTGTTTGGGGCGTGTTAGTGTACTCTGAAAATTGTAATCATCTTCAAGTAAATGCAAATATAGTTGTTTCCTCTTATTTTTACAAGTTTCTTGTTTGATAATTCTGCGCGCCATAACTTTGCAAACAGAAAACAATGCAAAAAAGATATGAGCAACAAACAACTTCACTTCGAGACTCTTCAACTCCACGTTGGCCAGGAACAGGCCGATCCCGCATCCGACGCCCGTGCCGTTCCCATTTACCAGACCTCCTCTTATGTCTTCCATAACTCCGCCCATGCAGCGGCCCGTTTCGGCCTGGCCGATCCCGGGAATATCTATAGCCGTCTTACCAATACTACGCAGGATGTTCTGGAGCGCCGTATTGCCGCTCTGGAGGGTGGCGTAGGTGCCCTGGCCGTGGCTTCCGGCGCTGCCGCCATCACGTATTCCATCCTGAACATCACCCGTGCGGGAGACCATATTGTGGCGGCCAAAACCATCTATGGCGGCACTTATGATTTGTTGAGGCACACGCTGGTGCCGTATGGTGTTACCACCACTTTTGTGGATCCGGAAGATGTTTCCAATTTTGAAAAGGCCATCCGTCCGGAGACCAAGGCTCTGTTTATTGAGACCTTCGGCAATCCCAACGGCAATATCATTGACGTGGATGCCGTTGCGGCCATAGCTCACGCCCACAAGATACCCCTGATTATTGACAATACTTTTGCCACGCCTTTCCTTTTTCGTCCCATCGAGCACGGGGCCGATATTGTAGTGCATTCGGCCACCAAGTTCATTGGCGGTCACGGTACCACCATTGGCGGCGTCATCATTGATTCCGGTAAGTTTGACTGGAAGGCGTCCGGCAAATTCCCCCAGTTTACCCAGCCCGAAGCCAGTTATCACGGGATTGTCTTTGCCGATGCCTGCGGCCCTGCAGCCTATATTGTCCGTGCCCGTGCCACCCTTCTGAGAGATATTGGCGCCACCCTTTCACCGGTTAGCTGCTTCATCTTCCTGCAGGGCCTGGAGACGCTTTCCCTGCGTGTAGAACGCCACGTGGCCAATGCATTGAAAGTGGTGGACTTCCTCTCCAAGCACCCCAAGGTGGCCAAGGTCAACCATCCGGCTCTGCCCAGCCATCCCGACCATGCCCTGTATCAGCGGTATTTCCCCAACGGCGGCGGTTCCATCTTTACCTTCGAGATCAAAGGAGGACAGGCCGAAGCTTTCAAGTTCATCGACTCCCTGGAAATCTTCTCCCTGCTGGCCAACGTGGCCGATGTGAAGTCCCTCGTGATTCACCCCGCCACCACCACGCACTCCCAGCTTACGGAGGCCGAACTCACGGACCAGGGCATCTATCAGAGTACGGTTCGTCTGTCCATCGGTACCGAGCACGTGGACGATCTGATTGCTGACTTGGCGCAGGCCTTAGATCAGATTTAGGATTCGGTTGGCTATCTCTTACAGCCTGGCCCTTTCCGGAGGGCCAGACTTTTTTGCATTCTATCTCATAAGATACCCCTATTCTGCTTTGGGCTTTCGGACCCTGTTGGGAATGTTTTCGGGCAGGACTATGGATACCTCCATAAAGCCGGCATATTCTTCTCCGTCGTACCACGGGGTTTGGAAAATGAGCTTTTTGACGCCCTCTTTTTCTACCGTGTAGATGTTGCTGCGGGGATTCTTGAGCATATCTTCCAGCATAGTACGGGCCGGTTCCGGATGGCAGTCCAGCACGTTGTGGCCAATGAGCTCCTCCCGTCCCGGCTTCAGGAAGGTCTTCCGGGATTTCTCGTTCATATCCAGGATGGTTCCGTCCTTGGCACAGACGGTTACGGCCATATCGGTCTTTTCAAAATAGTCCTTTTTCATTGGTTTTTCTGATATATCACAAACCTTAGATTTGCAACGTAGTTCTCTGCATCCAGGTTTGTACGACAAAAATAGTAAATTTATGCCGATAAAGAAAGTATAACTAAGGACAATGGAGCCGGGCGGTTCTCAATCATCACAAATGGGTAAGACCCATCTATCTTTTGTGCCCCGCCCGGCCCGTTGATCCAGGACCTGAATAAGAATATTGCCTTAGTACGAATAAGGTTTGTAGGTGACGGATCGACGGCCCACTGTCCGCTTAAAAAGCAGTGCAAGTTATGAAAAAAATCCATGTCGGCATCGACATCAGCAAAGAAAAGTGCAATCTTTGCTACCGGAAGGGACTGGAGATAGTCCTGGAGGAAGAGTGCGCTAATGACGTGAAAGCGCTCAAGAAGGCCTTCAAGGCCTCGTTCAAGGCATTCGGCGTGGCCATTGACGAGGTCCTCGTGTGCGCAGAATACACGGGCCGATACATCTACCCGCTGACGGTTGCCTGTCAGGAGATGGATGTCTTCCTCTGGCTGGACGACCCCACCCGCATCAAGAACTCCATGGGCCTTGCCCGGGGCAAAAACGACAGGATGGACGCGGCGAGGATTGCCGAGTACGCCTGCCGCTACAGCGACAAGGCTGTCCGCTATGCCATCCCGGATGCGGCGCTGGTGTCCATGAAGAACCTGCTTTCTGACAGAGAGTTCCTCTTGACTGACAAGAAACGTTATCATGCTCAGTTGACGGACCAGAAGAAGTATATGGCACCTGACGATTACAAGCATAAGAGTTCACGTTGGAAGAAAGTCATCAGGACCATAGATGAGCAGATAGAGGCCATTGACGCCGAGATTGAAGGCCTCGTAGCGGCAGACCCCGTCCTGGCCCGACAGAAAGAGCTTCTCACCAGCATTGACGGCATCGGAGAGCGCATCGCCATCAACATGATTGCCATTACCGGCGGCTTCAAACGCTTCCAGAACGCGCGTCAGTTCTGCAGCTTCGCCGGCCTGACACCCTACAAGTACGACTCGGGGACGTCCATACGGTCAAAGTCCAAGACATCCAAACGGGCTAATCAAACCATGAAAGCCTTGCTACACCTTGCGGCCGTAGGCGCTGCAACTCATCTGAAAACAGGCGAATATCATGAGTACTATGAACGTAAGATTAAGGAAGGAAAACATGTCATGGGTGTCCTGAATGTAATCAGGGCAAAGCTCGTCCATAGAATGTTCTCCGTCATACGACGAAATGAAAAATACACGAGAGAGTACAAACCTGCCTCATGAACTATGAAAAACTTCACAGGGGTAGCCGCGCGGCCAGGGGCGGGACGCCCCTATGAGCGCAATTACTGTAAATCAACGGGACGATGAATCGAAGAGAACACCCTATCCTTGCAACTTCTTCAAGCATCACTTGGAAAAGTCATAAGAATAGATAGTAAAAAAGGGGGAAAAGGTAAGCGGTGGAGGTTAAGTTGTTAATATACAATAATTTACAGAGTTATTTGGGAAAACCGGTAATCCCAAACAACTCTGTAAATCACTCAGTATTAGCTATATAGGCTCCACCGCATCGGCATTACGCGTGGGGGGAGGAGGGGGCGTGGGCTATTTCATCCAGCGGTCAAGCCAGCCGAAGTAGCTGCGGTGCCAGTAGAGGGCGTTCTGGGGCTGGAGGATCCAGTGGTTTTCCTCAGGGAACACTATGAGCTTTGAGGGGACACCCATCATCTGGGCAGCGTTGAAGGCTGCCATGCCTTCATCCACAGGTACGCGGAAGTCCGAGCCGCCGTGGATGCAGAGGATGGGCGTGTGCCAGTTTTGGACCAGTTTGTGAGGGGAGTTGTCGTAGTGCCTTCTGGCCTTGGGAAGTGAGCTCCAGGGGGAACCGCCCTGCTGGATGCCGCCAAAGGTTACGCCGTCTCCTGCTGCGCCCACCTGATCGGGAGCGTATGCATACTCAAGGGGAGTGCCGCCGTTGTCCCAGTTGGGGAACCACATTTCCTCAGTGGTCATGTACATGTGCTCCTCATTGAAGATACCCGCATGGGCTATGAAGCAGTCATAGACATCACCGTGGATACCTGCAAGGTAATACACGCTGTAACCGCCATAGGAAGCGCCGCAGGCCGCAACGCCGGAGATATAGGGCTCTGCCTTGATGGCCTTTGCAGCAGAGAGGTAATCCTGCATATTAAGGCCGATATAGTCTCCGGAAATCTGCTCGCACCAGGGCTGCCCGAAGGCTGTTGTTCCGCGCCTGTTGGGAAGCACCACCACATAGCCCTGATGGCACATGAGAAGGTAGTTCCAGCGGTAGCTCCAGTCCTGGGAAAGCGTGCCCTGAGGGCCTCCGAGGGTAATCTCTATGGCGGGGTAAGTCTTTGCGGGGTCAAACTGCGGAGGATAGAGGACCCAGGTGAGCATGTCCTGGCCGTCCACGGTCTTTATCATCCTGGCCTCGGTCTCGTGCTTATCCAGCTGGGAGAGGATGTGCTCGTTCTCGAAGGTTATCTGACGCACGGCATTATCGTTCACGGCCACAAGTTCCGTGGGGAAGTCCATGGACATGAAGGTTGTAAGGAGCGTTCCGTCCTGCTGGATGCCAAAAGGTGACCCGAAGTCGAACCACAGATTGTCTGCGGTGAGGCGGAAGATCTCACCTGCATCCGGCACCACGTTGTACACGGCGCCAAGGCCTTCCGTAAGGGCACTGAAGTAGATGGACTGGCTGTCATCGGCCCAGACGGGAGAGTCTACATTATATTTGAATGAGGCCGATATGTCACGGATGTTCTCCACGGCAGGGTTTGCGCTCTGGCCTTCAGCGTCTTCCCCATAGATTACATCGGCAAGCATGAGGCGCACTTTATCGGCCTCATAGCCGTCCCTTTCCATAGAAAGCCATGCAAGGCGGGTGCCGTCCGGGCTCCAGACAGGGTGGGTGTCGTAGCCGCCATCGAAGGTTACCTGGGAGGTTTCTCCGGTGAGGGGGCAGTAGATGAAGATGCAGGTGTTTGTTGAGAAGGCGTACTCCTTGCCGCTGAGCTTCTTGCAGGAGTAGGCGATATAGCGGCCGTCGGGGCTCCAGCAAAGGTCCGCGATGTCAGAGAACGGGCCGTTGGGAAGCTCAAACAGCTGCTCTTCCTCCCCAAGGATGTCCATGCCCTCAGTCACAACCCCGTTCACAAGGGGAGCCACAAAGCTGTGGGCAATCTCCGTGCGCCAGTGGTCCCAGTGGCGGTACATAAGGTCTTCCGTGGCATAGGCCTTGGCCTTGTCAAGGGCGGGATCCGTGTCTGAAGGCACCTCCACATGGCTGTGGACGCCTTTGACGTAGATCATCTGGGACTGGTCCGGGGAGAGGAGGTAATCGTCAATTCCGCCGGGGACATCGGCCCTGAGAGTTCTCTTCCCAAGCTTTCCGCCCTTCAGCGGGGCTTCCCAGAGCTTCCCACCCTGGAGGAAGAAGACGGATTTTCCGTCAAGGCTCCAGCGTGCGCCTGAGATGCTCTTTCCGTCCATTGTGAGAGGGGTGGGGTCACCGCCTTCCACGGGGATGGTGAAAAGGTTACGGACGCTGCGGTTTTCCGCAATGGAAGTGTAGCTGACGCCATAGAGGATGGTTTTTCCGTCAGGGGAAAGCTGGGGGTCCGAGAGGCGGCCAAGCGATAGGAGCACCTCCGGAGTCATATGCCCGTCCGTAATTTCAATGGCAGAAGGGCCGATATAACCTTGCTGTGGTTTCATCTGTGTTTGTTTGCAGGCGAGGGCGGCGCAAATGGCGGCGGCCATCGCAAGGGTGAACTTAATTCTCATATTGTTTCAAAGCTTTTTTCAATTCTTCCATGACGGCTTTTCTAAGGCTCAGGGGCTCCAGCACTTCCAGGCGGTCTCCGCGCTTGCACAGTTCCATGATGAATCCGGGGTTGGGGATGAGGGTCATGGCGTAGATGCATGAGCTTGAATCCTTTGAAAGGAGTACCTGGCTGGGATGGAGGGGAAGGTCTTCAAGGTATGCGGCTTCACGGAGGGTGGTGCGTATCTTCACCAGAACGGGCTTTTCACCTTCCGGGAGATAGATGCCGAAACTGGGCTGGAAGAGTTTTTCCACGCTGAACCCGGCGGGCATCTTGAAATGGTCTCCGTTACGCCTTAGGCCGGCAATGCGGTCAAGTGCGAAGGTGCGGAGATCCCCGGCGCTTTCGCTGTAGGCAACAACGTACCAGCGCTTCTCGAATTCCTTCAGGGCATAGGGACGTATGGTCCTGAGGTCCGTTTCCGTACTCAGGTATTTGCGGTATTCTATTGAGAGCACTGCATTATCCAGCATGGCTTCCATGATGGATGTGAGGTATTTATGTCCGGAGGGGATCTCCTCTACGCTCACGCGGCCGCTGAGGCGCTCCTGCCCAAGGGTGAGGAGGCTCCTTACCGTGAAAGTATCTATGAGGTACTCTGTTGCGGCGCGTTTGTCCACGGCGCTTTCCCCGGCGTCTATGTAGTACCGGTTGGTGCTTCTGTCGCAGGTTATCTCAACCCCGAAAACCTCAGCCACGGCCGCCCTGTGATTCACAAAGGTGCGGCGGGGGTAAGGCTCTCGGTATCGGCCCTCCCATCTGTCCTGGAGCTCCTGAAGGGACAAGCCCGCACTTCCGGCCTCAATGAAAGTCTGGACCAGGAAAACGTACTTGTCTATGAGCTCCGGAACCATAGCTATTCCTCTTTCAGGCGGCCTTCCATGAGGGTGTCGTACTGGAGGCGGCGGCGGAAGATGTCAATTGCCGTGTAGATGGCGCTCATCATGGAACGGGGATCTGCTTCGTCGCGGCCGGCCATCTCATAGGCGGTGCCGTGGTCCGGGGAAGTGCGAACAACCGGAAGGCCGGCGGTGAAATTCACGCCCTCCGCAAAGGCAATTGCCTTGAACGGCGCCAGGCCCTGGTCATGGTACATGGCAAGGGTGGCGTCAAAGCGGGAATAGTTTCCAAGGCCGAAAAAGCCGTCGGGGGAGTACGGACCAAAGGCCTGGATGCCCTGGGCCTGCGCTTCCTTCACGGCGGGGAGGATGATGTTCTGCTCTTCGTCGCCAAGAAGGCCTCCGTCTCCGCAGTGGGGGTTGAGGCCAAGGACCGCAATCTTGGGGTCGTTTATGCCGAAGTCCCTTTCAAGGGATGCCTTCATTATCTTGAGCTTTCCAACGATGCTGTCCTTGGAAATGGCCTTGGGGACGTCCCTCAGGGGAATATGGCCCGTCACGACGCCAACCTTGAGCTGGTCCGAGACCATGATCATGGTGACGTCATCGGCCCCGAATTCCTTCTGGAGATACTCCGTGTGGCCGGTGTTGGCAAAGCCCTCCGCGTTCATGGCCCTCTTGTTGATGGGGGCGGTGACAAGCACGTCTATGAGGCCGTCCTTGAGGTCCTTAACCGCAGCCTGAAGCGCCGTGATGGCGTTTTTGGCGCTTTCCGGGGTGCTCTGGCCGGGCTCTGCGTAGATGCTGTCAGGGAGGCAGTTCACAAGGTTTATCTTGCGCTGCTTTGCATCTTTGGCCGATGAAATGACATTGATATCCATGGACTCAATGTTGTGGAGGGTCTTGCGGTAGAAGCCCATGAGCTTAGAGGAGCCGTACACCACGGGGGTGAAGGAGTCAAGGCTGCGTTCATCGGCCAGGGATTTTATGATTACTTCGTATCCTATTCCGTTGCTGTCGCCCTGCGTAATTCCGACGACAAGTTTTGGTAATGCCATATTATAGTAGTTGTGTAGATTGTTCTTCCAAATAGCCGGTATCCTCCGGGAGGTCCGGCTGATGATAAGCGGCCACGGCAAGGGCGTCGCAGCGCTCGTTTTCCGGGTGGCCGGCGTGGCCCTTTATCCAGTGGAAGGCCACGCGGTGTTTATGGTAGACTGCGTCGAACCTGAGCCACAGGTCCACGTTCTTTTTCTTTTTGAAGCCGGTGCGCTTCCACTGCTCCAGCCAGCCTTCGTTGAGGGCCTTAACCACATAGGATGAGTCACTTACCACATGGACCTCTGCGTTTTCCCACTTTATCTGTTCAAGGCCGATTATCACCGCCAGGAGCTCCATCCGGTTGTTGGTGGTTAGGCGGAAACCTCCGGAGATTTCCTTCTGGAGGGAGCCGCAGCGGAGCACTATCCCGTATCCTCCGGGACCGGGATTCCCGCTGGCTGCACCGTCCGTAAAAAGGTATATGGGAGGCTTTGACTGGTTCATATATGCAAAGATAAGAAAAATCTTGGCGGTCTCTAAAAAAATTAGTAAATTTGCCCCGATAAAAATGAAATATCGTTTAACAAACAAATAAATTCAGTTTCAAATTATGATCAAACTTGGTATTAACGGTTTTGGCCGTATCGGCAGGATGGTTTTCCGCGCAGCCGTTGAGAATTTTGGTAAGGACATCGTGGTTGTAGGTATCAACGACCTCCTTGACCCCGACTACCTCGCTTACATGCTTAAGTACGACTCCGTACACGGCCAGTTCAACCACGATATCAAAGTGGAAGGCAACTACCTCATCGTTGACGGCAACAAGATCCAGGTTTTCTGCGAGAAAGATCCCGCAAACATCACCTGGGGTGCTCTCGGCGTAGACGTCGTTGTTGAATCCACCGGTTTCTTCCTCACCGCAGAGCTCGCAGAGGCTCACCTCAAGGGCGGCGCAAAGAAGGTTATCATGAGCGCTCCTTCAAAGGATGCCACTCCTATGTTCGTTTACGGTGTTAACCACAAGACCTATGCAGGTCAGGCTATCATCTCCAACGCTTCCTGCACCACCAACTGCCTTGCTCCCCTTACCAAGGTGCTCAATGACAAGTTCGGTGTTGTCCGTGGCCTCATGACCACCGTTCACGCTGCAACAGCTACCCAGAAGACCGTTGACGGTCCTTCCAAGAAGGATTGGCGCGGTGGCCGCGGTATCCTGGAGAACATCATTCCTTCCTCCACCGGCGCTGCAAAGGCTGTGGGTAAGGTTCTCCCTGAACTCAACGGTAAGCTCACCGGCATGTCCCTGCGTGTTCCCACCAGTGACGTTTCCTTCGTAGACCTCACCTGCGAACTCGCAAAGGAAGCTACCTATGAGGAAATCTGCGCTGCAATGAAGGAAGCTTCAGAAGGCGAACTCAAGGGTGTTCTCGGTTACACCAACGAGGCTCTTGTCTCCACAGACTTCCGCGGTGACGCCCGTACCTCCATCTTCGACGAAAAAGCCGGTATCCAGCTTGACAAGACCTTCGTAAAGGTTTGCGCCTGGTACGACAACGAGTGGGGTTACAGCAACAAGGTTTGCGAAATGGCAAAGGTTATTATGAAATAATAATCCCCTGTTTACCTTGTGTAACGCTAAGAGGTGGCCTTTGTGGTCACCTCTTTTTTTGTGTGCTGTGCCCCTGGTGGTTATTTGCCGATGATTTCCTCTGCGGCGCGGAGGGAGGCGCCGGGACCAGCCAGGGACACGGCACAATTTTTGAGTCCTGGAATGCCCGGAATGAATTGTAAATGGCTCTATATGCTTGTGCTGCTGATGGCAAGTGCCATCGGCCTGAATGCTCAGGAAAAGGTGGACACATCGGCCATAAAGCCAAAGCCTGTTCCGGTGACGGTCTCTCCCATCTTCCAAAACAGTATGGCCCCTTTCTTTCCGGTCCTTTCAACGGAGCATCCGGAAAGCAAAGAAGAACGTGCGGCCAGAATAAATCTGGAGACATACCAGCGTGTAATGGAATCCGTTAATCAGTATCTCGCTCCTTATACTCCTCCTCATCTTTCAAATACCCAGAAGGCACTACTGTTTGTTGCCGGACTTTTCCTCTCCAGTCCATACAAGTTCCGCCCCGGCACCGTTCCCGTGATGAATGGCTCAAACCCGTATATGTATGCTGTTACGCCGGGGATGGCACCTTATGAGCATCCCTATTCTCCGGAGGCATTCCCGCAATGCATCAGAACCGAACTTGACTTCAGCACGGGGACATACAAACAAGTGATGGTAAAATGGGACGAATTTGAAAAAAACGCCGCCAGAAGTTTCGGCGGACCGTACAGGCTGGACCCTGTTCCAAAGTTCCGCTACAACAATTCAATGGACAATATTATCCCCTGAACCAATTATTTCCTCTGCGGCGCGTGCAGCCTGCTTTTTTGCTTCTTTTTTGTTATCTTTGCCGTATGAAAATACTCCTTTGCAACGATGACGGCTACAAGGCGCGCGGCCTGCACGTCCTGGCCCAGATTATGTCCGGGTTCGGGGATGTGACGGTGGTAGCTCCCAAGTTCCATCAGAGCGCTATGTCCTGCGCTGTGTCGCTGGGCGTTAAGCAACTGGCCTACAAGGACCTCCCGGAGGAGGGACCCGGCAGGTGGACTTACCTTGACGCCACTCCGGCATCGTGCGTGAAATTCGGTCTGGAATACAAGTATGACCACCGTGACCCGGACCTTGTGGTTACCGGCATCAATCACGGCACAAACGCTTCCACGGCTGCAAATTACAGCGCTACTCTTGGCGCCGCGGAGGAAGCCGCCATAAACGGCATTAAGGCAGTGGGAGTGTCCCTCTGCGATTTCCGTCCGGATGCAGATTTTTCCGCCGTTCAGGCAATGCTTCCGGAGATTATGAGAAAGCTCCTTGAGGACTGGCCGGAAAACCGCCCGGGACTTGTCTATAACATCAACTTCCCGGCAGTGCCGCTGGAAGATATAAAGGGCGTGAAGTATGCCCGCCAGGGTTTGGGCCACTGGGAGAAGGAGTTCGAGGCCTGGGACGAAGGAAGCCTTGGCGCCCTCAACGATTCCTTCCTGTGGCAGCACTACCGTGTTAACCTTGAAGACGGTGAAAAGGCCGTGTTTATGAGAGGAACCTTCATCAACGACGACGAAGATTCAGATACCGCGGACCACCTCCTCCTGGAGCAGGGCTGGGTAACCATAGTTCCCCTAAATGTCTTGATGACAGATATGGTGGAGTATCACAGACGCACAAAATGAAGTATTACATCATAGCGGGAGAGGCATCAGGAGACCTTCATGGGTCAAACCTGATGAAGGGTCTTTATGCAAAGGACCCTAAGGCCGATATCCGCTTCTGGGGAGGCGGACTTATGGATGCCGTTTACAAGGAGCACCAGGGCGGTGATGGCCTTGTGAAAGACTACCGTGAAGGCGCAGTCCTTGGCTTTGTGGAGATTCTCCTCAGCGCCCGCTCCCTGATGAAAAAGATTCAGTTCTGCGAGGATGATATATCGGCCTGGAAACCGGACGCTGTAATTCTCATTGATTATCCCGGCTTCAACCTCCGGATTGCAGAATTTGCGCACAAGGCTGGCTTTAAGGTATATTATTATATAGTGCCCAAAGTCTGGGCCTCCCGCGAAGGCCGTATCCGGAAGCTGAAGGAGTACGTAGATAAACTCCTCATAGTCTTTCCCTTTGAGATTCCGTACTTTGAGGGTAAGGGCGTACCCGTCACCTATGTTGGGAATCCGCTCATAGACGCCATAGAGGAAAGCCCTGCAATGAAGGAGTCCAAGGCCTCGTTCCTTGAGCGCACCGGCCTCCCTGACGCTCCCTGGATCACCCTCCTTGCCGGTTCCCGCAGCCACGAGATAAAGGCAATGATGCCCGTCTTTATGGAACTGGCCGATAAATGGCACGCCTCCCACCCCGATATGCACTTTGTCATTGCCGGGGCGCCTTCCCGCTCGGCCTCGGATTATGACCTTGGCGGCAGGGTCTTTGTCCACCTTGTCTTTGGGGAGACTTACGGAGCGCTTAGGCACGCATCGGCCGCGGTCATTAATTCCGGCACGGCATCACTTGAGGCTGCGCTTATCGGCACGCCTCAGGTTGTGGGCTACCGTATGGCCTACGGCACCTACGTTATGCTCAAAGGGATGATCAAGGTGAAGTTCATCTCCCTTGCCAACCTTATCATCGACCGCGCCGCCTTCCGTGAACTCCTTCAGGATTACTTTACGGCCGATAACCTCTACGCGGAACTTGACCGCATCCTCACAGACTCATCCTACAGCGCCCGTATGAAGGCCGATTACACGGAAATCCGCCGTCTCCTTGGCGGTCCCGGCGCCTCCCTCCGCGCCGCAGAGGAAATCATCGGCGAAGTGTCGCAGGTCCCGGAGTAGAGTGTCGCAGGTCCAGGGCCAAAGTGTCGCAGGTCTGCATTTTTGCTGTCACCTGCGACTTAAATCGGCTTCAGGGGCAAAAAACCGTCGCGGGTCCGGCCGATTTTGCAGACCTGCGACGTTTCAGCGGAGGACCTGCGACACGGCTAACTGTAGGTGAGCTCGGAGGCCGCAGGCCGACAAGGGGGTGTTTGAGGGGGCGGAGCCCCTTCAATAAAGTGAAACGGAATTGTACAAAAAAAGCAGACTGCCAAGCAGCCTGCTTTTTTTGTACTGGGTAGGAGAATCGAACTCCTATTGCGAGATTGAGAATCTCGAGTACTAACCGTTATACGAACCCAGCATGCGTTGGGAGTGCAAAGGTACGTAAAAAATCTGATTCTCCAAATTTTTATTTCAAAAACACGAAAAAAACTGCAAGGACCAGGCAGATAAATGCCGCAAAGTGGTTCCACTGGATGGGCTGGCCCTTGAAAAGGAAGGTAACTATGATGGTGAAGATTGTAAGTGAGATAACCTCCTGGATCACTTTCAGTTGGAGGAGATTGAACGGACCGCCGTTCCCAAGGAAGCCGATACGGTTTGCGGGGACGGTGAGGCAGTACTCGAAGAAGGCTATTCCCCAGGAGAACAGAATAATTAGTATGAGAGGCCATCCGGTGGATATTTTCATCTCCTGGAGTTTGAGGTGTCCGTACCATGCAAACGTCATAAAAACGTTTGAAAACACCAACATCAAAACAGTCCAAAACCCTTTCATCAGTCTATCTATTGTTTAAAGCGCGCAAAATTAATATATTTGTATGATAATTGAGCCTAAAAACCAAAAAATATGACACTGATCAAATCCATTTCCGGTATTCGCGGAACAATTGGCGGAGAACCCGGCGGTTCTCTCACCCCCATTGACGTTGTGAAATTCACTGCTGCCTATGCGGCAACTCTTCCTCAGCGCAAGCCCCAGCCCAACGGGGAGCGTTACAAGATTGTTGTGGGTAAGGACGCCCGTATGTCCGGAGATATGGTGGAGCAGCTTGTGGTGGGAACTCTCATCGGCTGCGGAATAGACGTGGTAAAGTGCGGCTTCGCATCCACTCCCACCACGGAAATGGCAGTGCTTTTTGCCAAGGCCGATGGCGGAATCATCCTCACCGCCAGCCACAACCCCAAGCAGTGGAATGCCCTTAAGCTTCTCAACGACAAGGGAGAATTCCTCACCGCCATTGAGGGCCAGGCCGTCCTTGACCTTGCAGAGAAGGAGGACTTCAACTTTGCAGAGGTGGATAACCTTGGCCAGATTGAGGAAGAGGACTTCACGGACAAGCATCTGGATGCAGTCCTTGCACTTCCCGCAGTGGACGTGGAGGCAATCAAGGCCGCTAAGTTCACCGTAGTGGTAGATGCCGTAAACTCCGTCGGCGGCATCATCATGCCTCGCCTTCTTAAGCGCCTGGGAGTCAAATGTATCGGCCTTAACTGCAATCCTACCGGTGATTTTGCCCATAATCCGGAGCCCCTTCCCGCAAACCTTGTGGAACTGAGTGAGACCGTTGTCAAGGAAAAGGCCGATCTTGGCGTTTCAGTGGACCCTGACGTAGACCGTCTGGCATTCATCATGGAAAACGGCGAGGCCTTTGTGGAGGAATACACCCTTGTTTCCGTGGCCGATTACCTCTGCGAACTGGCCCAGAAGGAAGGTAAACCCATCGCAACGGTTTCCAACCTCTCAAGTACCCGCGCACTGCGTGATGTCACTGAAAAGCACGGCGGAAAGTACTATGCATCGGCCGTGGGTGAGGTGAATGTCACCACCCTCATGCATAAGGTAGGTGCCCTTATCGGCGGCGAAGGCAACGGAGGCGTCATCTATCCCGCCATCCACGCAGGCCGTGACGCCATGGTAGGTGTGGCCCTGTTCCTGAGTAACCTCGCCCACAAGAAGATGAAGGTGAGCGAACTCAAAAAGACCTATCCCCAGTATTTCATTGCAAAGAATAAGATCCAGCTCTCTGACAACGCCCTCATTGACAAGATCCTTGGTGAACTCAAGAAGATCTACGCCAATGAAAACATCAACGACATCGACGGTGTGAAGATCAACTTTGAGAAGAACAAGACCTGGGTGCACCTCCGTAAGTCCAACACAGAACCCATCATCCGCATCTACTCAGAGGCTTCCACCATGGAGGCCGCAGAGGCCCTTGGCAATGAGGTCATTGCCGTTGCTAATAAGATAATCGGCAAATAGTGTTTTCATTCAGAACAACGCCGCTGGAGGACCAGCTGGACAAGGCTCTGCTGTACGGCAAGGTGGGGTGTTTCTGCACCCAGAACTGCTGGGATACGGCAAAAGGCCGATGGATGTGGGAGCTGTTCCGGGAGAGGGGAAACCTTGAAGCGGTTTTCACCCCCAGGGACGCTGAGCTCACGCCGGGGACCAATCACATAGTGTTTGAAGCAGATGCCCTTGCGCGGCTGGATGCCGTAGTGGTGGAAATCCAGGACGTGGGGGTGCGGTATTTCAACTACACCAAGGACGTGATGCAGCTTATGGAAATGATGCGACTCCTTGGGGATGATGCGCCGTCCCTCTACATCGTAGACCATATCAATCCCTCCGGCAGGGTGGTGGAAGGCACCATCCCTGCCGTGGCGGGGGAGATGTATGTCCCCAAACTGGCGCACAGGCACGGATTGACGCTTGGAGAGGTTGTCAACCTCTATGCCTCCGAGATAGGGGCAAAATTCCCAATCCACGTGATATCGGCAATGGCAACGGATGCAAACAGGCAGCTTATGCCCTGGACCATCGCTCCGGCCTCCGATATCCCCGGGCTGTTCAGCTCCTACCTTTACAGCGGCGGCGGACTGTGGAACAATACCACCATTACGCCTGGTATCGGCACTGCAAGGCCGTATGAGTATATTGGAGCGCCGTTTGTGAAGCCTCTGCACCCGGAGGACCTTCCCCAGGCGCACGGGGCTCTTCTCAGACCCTGCTCCTTCACGCCTGCGGCAGGCAGGTACGCCGGGGAGCGCTGCCAGGGATTCCAGATTATGCTGGTTCCCGGGGAGCCCTACCACAGCCTCCTTCACACCCTTCACCTCATGCGCTGGTTCCGGGAGCACTACTCCGCCTTCGAGTTTGAGGCCGGGTTCTGGACCAAGTTGGCCGATCCCGTGCTGGAGCAGTACCTCAAGGAAAATATCCCGTTTGACGTTATCCAGGAGCACGTAAAACTGGAAGAACAGAAGTGGATCCGCAAGGCAAAGAGATATCTCCTCTACGACGACCAGCCGTACAGGATGAAATAATTTGGAAATGTGAAAACCTTTTCCTATCTTTGCAGCCCAAAATTGTTAACAATTATATTTTTTACGTAAAATGAAGAAAGGAATTCATCCCGAAACCTACCGTCTTGTAGCTTTCAAGGATATGTCCAATGACACAGTCTTCGTAACCCGCAGCTGCGCTCCCTCCAAGGAAACCCTTACCGTGGAAGGCGTAGAGTACCCGCTGGTGAAGCTGGAAATTTCCAACACTTCTCACCCTTTCTACACTGGAAAGGTGAAACTTGTGGATACCGCCGGTCGTGTGGATATGTTCTATCAGAGATACAAGAGCCGCAAGAAATAATCATTGCAGCCTAAAGGTTCAAAACGGCAGCCTGACAGTTCAGGTTGCCGTTTTTTGTTATCGGCCCATAGTAATTTTTCCTGAGACTGCCAAATCTTGGCAAGCCTTGCCAAAATTTGGAAAACCCTGCGGCGTGGCCGTAACTTCACGCAAAACTTTGAAGTTATGGAGTATCACATTCACATCGTGTGCGACGGACAGTCCGTCCACATTGACGGCTTCCCGGGCGGGCCGGATTCCATCAAAGTCCCGGACACAATCCTTAGGGGAATCCATATGATCTGGGCCTTGGTTGAGGCCAGGGTAAGGGACGCGGAGTGCATCTGTATCAGCGGCATCGGCTATACGGGGGAGAACCCCGTTGTGGCGGCCTTCGACATATGGGTGCAGACAGGGGAGGAGGGTTATTTCCTGCCTATGGATGTATCGGCCAAACTATTCTCAGAAAATGGAATCCCGTATTATCATTCCCCCTTTATGTCATAACTGACATATTGTCATAACGCGGGGGCTTGGCAGGCAATTTGATAGGTACTGAGGCACAATCAGTACTAAACTATGGCAGAAAAGAAAAACAAGAATACGGAAGCGCCCGCAGACGGCAAGAAGCTGGCAGCTTTGGAGGCGCGTGTAGAAGGATTGAAGGAAGAACTTGAAGAGGTGAAGGCCGCAAAAGAGGAGGCCGATAAAAAGGCCTCGGATTCCAAAGCGGATTACATCCGTCTTATGGCAGAATTCGACACATTCCGCCGCCGCGCGGCAGAGGAAAAGCTGGCCCTTACGGAATCGGCCGCATCAGATACCATTAAGGGGCTCCTGCCCATCCTGGACGACTGCGAAATTGCCCTTGACGCCCTTCAGAAGAGCACGGACAGTGATGCCGCCAAGGAAGGCACTCAGATGATTTTTGGAAAACTGATGTCCTACCTCAAGGGCAAGGGACTGGAGAAAATTGAGGCAAAAGGGGAGGAGTTCAACACGGAGCTCCATGAGGCGGTAACCATGTTCCCGGCCCCGGAAGAGTCCCTGAAGGGCAAGGTGATAGATGTGGTCCAAACCGGCTATACCCTTGGCGGAAAGGTTCTCCGTTATGCCAAAGTTGTTGTTGGAGCATAAGTTATGGCACAGAAAAGAGATTACTACGAGGTCCTTGGAGTGGACAAGAAGGCCTCGGCCGATGAAATAAAGAGCGCCTACCGCAAGTTGGCGCTCAAATGGCATCCGGACCGCTGGGTAAACGGCTCGGAGGCAGAGAAAAAGACCGCGGAAGACAACTTCAAGGAGGCCGCAGAGGCCTACTCCATCCTCAGTGATCCGGACAAGAGGGCCAAGTACGACCAATTTGGTTTTGCCGCAGAGCAAATGGGCGGCGGCGCCGGCGGATTCGACTTCGGCGGAATGGACATCAACGACTTCCTCCGCAATATCTTCGGCGGCAGTTTCGGATTTGATTTTGGAGGCTTCGGCGGCAGCGGGTTCGGTGGTTTCGGCCAGCAGGAATCCGGCCCCAGGGTACTCAGAGGCCGGGATATCCGTACGTCGGTGAAACTCACCCTGGAAGAAATCGCCAACGGCTGTGACAAGGAAATCTCCCTTGAGCGCGCACGTCCATGCCCGGATTGCGGTGGCCGCGGCGCCAAGAGTGAGGCCGATATTAAAACCTGCCCCACCTGCGGTGGACAGGGCCGCGTAAGGCAGCAGACCCGCAGCCTTTTCGGTGTGGGGTATACTATCGGCACATGTCCTCAGTGCCAGGGAGAGGGGAAGATTATCTCCAACCCCTGCAGACGCTGTAACGGTACTGGCCTTGAACGTAAGCGTGAGCTTGTGAAGGTCCATATTCCCGCGGGCGTAGAGGACGGAATGCAGCTCACAATACGCGGAGAAGGCCATGCGGCTCCCCGCGGCGGCGTAAACGGAGACCTCTTGGTGGTTATAAATGAGGTGGCCCATCCTCAGCTTCAGAGAGACGGCAACAACCTCTTCCATACCCGCATCATTTCCGTTCTGGACGCAATGCTTGGCTGCGAGGTTAGCATCCCGTGTCTTGACGGCAGCTATAAAGTAAAGGTAGAGCCTGGCACCCAGTCCGGAACCGTTGTGAAGCTTCGCGGAAAGGGCCTTCCCAGCGTGCAGGGTTATGGCCGCGGCAACGGGGACCTTTACGTGAAATTCCAGGTGTGGGTGCCCCACAAGCTGTCTCGTGAAGAGAGGGAAGCGCTTGAAAAGATGAAGGGCAGCTCCAGTTTCCAGCCGGATCTTACCAGGGAAGACAAGAACACTTTTGACAAGGTGAAAAATATTTTCTAAAAATTCTTTGAAAAAGTTTTGGTACTTTTAGAAAAATTACTACCTTTGCAGTCCCAAAACAACGCAACCTCTTGTAAGGAGCCAAACCGCAATGTTGCATAAAGAGAATTAGAAATTATGGATTTGATAAAAATTGCAGAGCAGGCTTTCCAGAATGATAAAGCCGCTTCCTACCCGGAGTTCAAGGCCGGTGATACAATCACCGTGACCTACAGAATTAAGGAGGGTGATAAAGAGAGACTCCAGAAGTTCCGCGGAGTGGTTATCCAGATCAGCGGTCAGGATGCTTTCACAAAGACTTTCACCGTCCGCAAAATTGCCAGCGGCGTTGGCGTAGAGAGAATTTTCCCTTACCAGAGCCCGTTCATTGACAGCATTGAGGTTAACAAGTTTGGTAAAGTGCGTCGCGCACGTATCTTCTACCTCCGTGACCTCACCGGTAAGAAGGCCCGCATCAGGGAGAAAGTCTACACTGCTGAAAATAAGGAGGCCTAATTAAGGCCCACCTACGGCTCCATAGCTCAATTGAATAGAGCATTTGACTACGGATCAAAAGGTTACAGGTTTGAGTCCTGTTGGAGTCACCAGAGCAAAAGCTCAAAAGAACGCCTCGCAAGAAATTGCGGGGCGTTCTGTATCAACCCTTGCCGCGACGACGCCCAGGAAATGGCGCCGTTTTAATGCATCTAGGAAGAGGTTGCATTTTATTATCCATTTTGAAAGATCGGTTTATCCATAATGATAAGTGGTTTATAATCACGGCCTTTATATTTGTGATATCGCCCGTGCATATAAATCAACAAAGCATATGGAAGTAATACAGAAACAAGTTTATGAAGAGCCCTCGAGCCAGGTGATCGAGGTGAAAATGGAACGAGGCATCCTTAATCTCAGTGGCAATCTGGTCAGCCTGATAGGGGCCGGCGTAGATGAAAGTGACGCAGATGATAACGGTAGTATTTGGTAGTGTTATGAAAAAAGTATTGTATTTCGCATCTGTTGTTTTCATCGCAGCCATTGCTGCGGGATGCACCAAAGAATTAGCAGAAACTCAAGAATCAAACATCCCTGCAGACAACGGGGACAAGATTACGCTTACCGTTTCAGCAGTCACCAAGAATTCGAACCTGACCGGGGAACCCGGAACAAAGGTTTCCTATGGTTCTACCGATGCCACCTGGGAAACCGACGATAAGATTTTCCTTGTCAAAAGTGACGGAACAACCATTACACTTACGCTTAGTGACGGTGTAGGTACATCCACCGGCTCATTCACTTCAACCGACCCTGTTGTCGCAGGTACTTATATTCCTTATGCGGTGAGTGCCAGTTCCCTTTCCAAGGGCTTCGTAAGCATTGCCGCCGGTGTCATTACCCTGGACCTGAGTTCACCTGGAGGCGGTTCACTTGCCGATGCTCTGGAGCACGATATCCTTAAGGGCGACTCTATTATTCTTACGGATGACCAGGCTACAGCTTCCATCACCGGGCTCACAACGCACATTCTGAGCTATCTGCGTTTCCGCTTCAACGCTTCCGCAAAGGCGGTTACGTCCATTGGTATGAGTTCAACCGGAGGTATTAACCAAACTGTGACGATTGCCGCGAACGGCACTGTTTCCGGAAGCAATTCATCTACCGGCACCTTCTCCGTAAGCGCTTCCGATGACGGAGCTGGTTGTTATGCGGGTTATTTCGCCGTATATGACAAGACCACGGTAAGTCTTCTGGCACATGCCGAGGATGAAGACGGAGGCAGGTACTCCCGACTGGTGTCTGCAAAGGAAGAAGCAGATTATACAGCAGGTATGGTTTATGGCAAGGCATACACTTTGAGCGACGCGATGATGAACTCTGACGCGGAGGGTACTCTCTCTGATCAGGACTGGAAGAATCTTGGATTGAGTGTCAAGTGGGCCAAGTTCAATGTAGGACACGGGAGTGGAGGCGAGTATTCATATGACCGGAATTTTGACAACCTGATTTCCGGAGCATGGGCGGGAAGCACCAACCAGTGTGCAATCCCTGCTGAATGGGCGGATTGGCGTAAGCCCACTAATGCCGAAGTTCAGGAGCTTTTCTATGCAAGCAACCGTCAATGGATAACCGGCGAGTATAATGGCATTAAATTCAATTGCAATGGCAATTATGTGGCGATGGGCGCCGGTGGAAGGGCAAGGCAGAATGATGGTTCTGGGGACTGGACATATGAGATTGGCAGCACGGTGTTTTTCTATACAAGCGATACATACGAATATACCGGCTCTTATCCCCACGTCGTCCAAAAATGGGCAATGATCGGTGCTTCAAGCACAAGCCCTGGTTTCTCCTATTCGAACTGCGATAGTAGAAACTATTACTATTACAATCAAGTTGCCATGCGCTTGGTCTGCGACTATTAGCAGATAATTCCGTATCTTTGTGCAGATGAGAGTGATCCCTATACTCATAACTGCATATCTGACACTTATTGCCGCATGCTCTCCGGCTTCTTCCGGAGGGCATGCCACAGTGTCTCCGGACGGAACCAGGTGGCAAGCTATGAGGGTGGAGCGGCTGCCGGACCTTCCAACGCCGCGAGGTAGTCATCGTACTGTCGCCATTGGCGATGAAATCGTATTGCTGGGTGGCCAGACCGACGGATTCAAGCCTCTGGAAACGGCGGAATACTATTCTAAAGGCGCTTGGCACACGGTGCCGATGCTCTATCCCCACATCAACGGCTTCGCGTCCCGCCTTCCGGACGGACGCATCCTGCTTGGCGGCGGCAGCGAGGAGCATTTCGGAATAGGCCAGAGTTTCGGCGCGGAGCTCTACGACCCGGAGGCGCACTCTTTCACTTCGGTCGGCATCATGTCGGCCAAGCGCTCGTTGCCGTCCGCCCTTACGCTTCCGGACGGTCGTGCGGTCATTGCCGGCAACTGGTACGCCGCCGACAGTTGGGAAACCTGGTCTCCGGACGAGGGATTCGTTCCTGGCGAGACCTTGTCGCCCGGATGGGCGGAACCGTACATCCTGCCTGCATCGGCGGACGATATCATCGTTTTCGGTCCTTGGGATACGCGCGGCGACGGCACCGGAGGCCGTGTAGACCATCTTGGGGGCCGGACTGAATTCAATTCTCTGCTGGAAGGCTGTACAATCTGCGCAAACTATTACGTTTTCCCGGAGGACTATCAGATTGCTGACTGCACATATCTGATTCCGGTAGTCGTTGATTCGGCCAATACAGCAGCTATCCTCAAAGTAGCATCCGGCGAATTTTCCTTTCTTGAACTGGAGGCTCCTATTGCTCCCAATGGCCCGCATGGCAATCCTCTCACATGGTCCGTGATTCAGGTGGACCGCCCTGCGCGTCTTGCGTGGATGCAGGGATTCGATTCGGTGACAGGCAGCATGTGTTTTGCCCGAATCGAATACGACGCCACCTTTGATGGCGGAAAAGCCTCGGTTTCATACTATTATGCGGAGCAGCCCGGAGGTTTCCCGCTGAGCCTCGCAAAACTCCTCCCCGGAGGCCGGTTGCTGCTTGCCGGAGGAACAGGCTGGAAGCAGGGAGAGTTTCCAACGTTGACCGACAACTTCAAGGCGTATACATCGGCCTATATCTTCTACTCAGAGCCACCGCAGAAAGCTGCCATGCCTTTGTGGGCCATTGCGGGCTGCGTTTTGGTCATCGGGGGTGGCATTTTGCTGATCGTAAGGGTATTGCGCAGGCGCCGCAAAGAGCATGACGCTGCTGCCGCACCGGCCGAATCGGAAGAGCAATTGCGCCGGAACCTCGTGGAGCAGATATCGACTCTCATTGAAGAAAAGGAACTCTACCGTCGGAAGGATTTCCGCATCACGGACCTGGCTACTGAACTGGCCACAAACAAGACCTATGTAAGTCTGCTCCTGAACAACATGTCGGGAGAGAGTTTCACTTCGATGATGACGCGCTACCGCATCCAGTATGCCCAGCGCCTCTTGCGGGAGCATCCAGAAATGCTCCTGGAAGACGTGGCCTCCGAATCCGGCTTTTCCACTTACATCACCTTCTACCGCAACTTCATTGCCGTCACCGGCAAGACTCCCCAGGAGTGGAAAAAAGGCCAATAAGCGCTCCCTCGACAACGGCAAACACAACGGAGGGCTGGACATGGTCGTTTGCTTCACATCAATATGATATTGTAGGCAGTAACGCAGCTAATACGGCTCAGCAGGGGCGTCAGTATGGCAGGCACTCAGGCCAGAGGTAACGATGGCTGTCACGATCAGATAGAGTGAGAGCTTATTTTTCATTGATAATCATTGTCCGGGGAAATGTCTATCTTTGCATAATCAATTCTGTCTTTATGAGAAAGATTATTTTTTCCATTGCCCTTTTCTGCTCAGTGACAGCGCTTTCTGCCTATGCAGGCGGGGATAAAGAGCTGGCCTGGACGCCCAACGGGACCATCTGCTATCGCTTTGCTTCGCAGGAAGAAGGCAGGCAATTAAAAATGGCCAATACGTCTTATCTGAACTCCCAGACTCAGAACGACATAGACTGGAAACTTGGATGTACAGGCAAATCCCTTGAAGATTTCAAGGCTATATCGGCCGATCAAATAATGGACTTCACGGAAGAAGAGAAAAAGGCGCTTGGAAAGACAATGGATTTCATAGAAGCCCGATGCACAGAATTGGGCTTCAGGCTGCCTATAAAGCGTGAAATCGTCTTCATAAAGACAAAGATGGATGATGAAGGCCATATGGGCGGCTATACTCTGAATAATGAAATATACCTCAGCGAATTCGATACTGAAAGATTTGCCCGCGCATATCAGGGGGATCCATCCCTGGATCCGGACTACAGGGAGTACCGCGTGTATATTGCCCGCGATTTAGTGTCGCACGAGCTGTTCCACACCATTACGCGTGATGATCCTGATTTCAGACGACTGATGTATTCACTGGTTGGCAGTACTATTATGGATCATAACGTACAGTTTGGGCCCTCGGTTCAGAAAATGCTGGTGAGTAACCCCGATGTTGAGAGATACGACCACTATGGAGAATTCACCATAAATGGGCAGAAGCGGCGCTGCACGCTGGTTACAGTATACTCCAGCACGTTCGCCGAAGCTGTGGCCACCAATCCCGAAGCCGAATTCTATCTTGGTATGCGCCCCGTGTTGGTGCCTTTAGATGACCCGGACGTTATGATTCCCATCGAGGAATCGGCCGACTTCTTTGACATTATGGGCCACAATACAAGCTATGTTTTTGCCACGGAGGAATGTATGGCTGTCAATTTCTGTTTCCTGATTGCCTATGGCTTCAACGGATACTATGAGCACTCCCTGGAAGACAACAAGCTCCATTTCATCCCCTACAAAACTCCACAGCTCATAAAGGCCATTCATAATGCGCTGTTGGAGCATTACGCCAGATAGCCTGCTTAGCGCTCCTTCAAATCGCGCAGTGATATAGCCCAGAATTGTTTACTTTATTCCCGCCGCCGCCGGATCACAATCTTGGGGCGGCGGAGCGGAGGAGGTAGAGGACGGGGAAGATTTCTAATCGGCCGATGAGCATCTCAAGGAGGCCGGAGAGTTTGAGGAGGGTGGGGAAGGCGGCGTAGTTGGACATTGAGCCAACGTCTCCGAAGCCGGGGCCCACGTTACCGATGCAGGCAATGGAGGCGGTGACGCCCGTGGTGAAGTCCAGCCCGAAGGATATGTTCACGGCAGCGAACGCCACCACAATGAGCAGGTAACAGAAGATGTAGCCGTAGGCGTCGCTCACCTGGTCGTCACTCTTTACCTTCCCGTCAACACGCACAAAATAAACCCTGTTGGGGTCTACGGTAAGTTTTACCTTCCGGTGAATGCCTTTGGCCGCAAGGATGGCCCTGTCTATCTTAATGCCGCCGGAAGTGGAACCGGAGCAGCCGCAGATAAGGGAACAGATAATGAGGGTGGCCATACTGAGAGGCGGCCACAGGGTGGTATCCTGCGTTGCAAATCCCGTTGTGGTGGAGATTGAGGCCACCTGGAAGGCGGCATCCCTGAGCGCGTGGAAAAATGACCCGTAACTTCCTTTCACCATAAGGTCCACGGTAACAACAACAATTGCGAGAAAGACAAGTGAGAGGAATACCTTGAGCGTTTCGGACCTCAGGATGTATCTTGGCCTCGCCCTCAGGACAGCCAGGAACAGGATGCCAAAATGGATGCCGGCGGCAAGCATGGCAAAGGTGAGTACTATCTCGGCAGCGGGATTTCCAAAAGATGCAATGCTCTCATTCCTGGTACTGAATCCGCAGGTGCTGGCGGCGGACATTGCGTGAGTGAGGGAATCGAACCAGTCCAGGCCCGTCAGTTTGAGGGAAAAGAATGTCACCACCGTAAGGGAAACATAGGTAAGTAGCATCCTTCCGGCAAAACTGCTCTTCCTGTCTCCGTAAAAGCCTTCCTGCGCAACGCTTGAGATCTCCGCCCCGGAAAGGGTGGATTTGTCCATCCCCACGGTGAGCATGGAGAACAGGGTAACTATGCCGATACCTCCCACCCACGCCGTGGAGATGCGCCAGAACTGTAGCCCGCGGGGAAGCGCCTCAATATTGTTGAGGATGGAAGCCCCGGTGGTTGTGAATCCGGAGACGCTTTCAAAAAGGGCGTTTACCGGAGTGAATTCACCGCCGTAGAACATAAAGGGAAGCATCCCAAAGAGGCAGGCGAGGGTCCATGCGCCAACCACAATACTGTTTCCCTCCTTGAATGTGAGCCGATGCTTTCCTCTCCTTACAAATATGAGCGGATAGAACCCGATGGTACCGGTGAGGAAGGCCGAAAAAAGAAGAGGAATCATGCTTTCGTCACCAGGGGTGAAGCACGCGATAATCCCGGAGACGGCCATAAGCGCCGCCACCAGAAGGAGTGAAACTCCAGTGTACCAGGTGATTATCTTCCAGTTCACGGTGCAAAATTATAGCGCCCGATACCATTTATCAATATAAAAATGTTTATATTTGCATTGATATAATCAATGAGAACAAAAATGACACTCCAGCAATTACGGTATATCGTTGCCATAGACCGGTACAGGCACTTCGGGAAGGCGGCGGAATCCTGTGGCCTCACGCAGTCTACGCTCAGTCTCATGGTTAAAAAACTTGAGGAAGAGCTTGATGTCCAGATCTTTGACAGGGACGCCAATCCCGTGGCGCCAACCGAAATCGGCCGGAAAATCATAGACCAGGCCAAGGTTGCGCTCTATAACGTTGAGCAGATATCGGAACTCACAAAATCGGAGAAGGAAGTTCTCTCCGGCCCGCTCCGGATAGCCCTGATCTCAACTGTCGCGCCGGTTCTCATCCCCGGGCTTTTCAAGAGTATCGGCCATAATTTCCCCTCCATAGCCCTCCAAACGGAGGAGATGCTCACCGGCACCATCAAGGACAAACTCCGCAAGGCCGAGGTTGATATGGGAATAATGGCAGGGCCCGTGACGGAGCCTGAATTCCTGGAAATACCGCTTTACCGTGAGAAATTCCTGGCTTATGTATCGGCCGATAACCCCCTCTACGCCAGCGAAACCATAAAGGCCGATTCCCTCCGCGGCCAGGCCATATGGATTATCCGTGACGGCCTGCGGCAACTTGCCCCGGAAGATGTCAGGGAGGGCCGATTCTCCTATGAGCGCTTCTTCGAAGGCGGCCGCGTGGGCACCCTCATCCAGGTTGTGAACGACAACGGCGGCATCACCGTAATCCCCGAAACCCACACCAACCTTATAATGTACAGCCAGCAGCACGGCCTGAGGCCCATTGTGGATCCCGTGCCCAGCCGCACCATCTCCCTTGTGATCCGCCGTGATTACATCCATGAGGCCAAGGTGAATGCTGTGGTGGACGCCATCCGCGAAATAATCCCCGGAGCGCTCCTGGAGGGCACCATAAAGAATGGTGAGATAAGACTGTAATGCCTCCGGGCCGGCTGGTGACACAAAAACGGCAGATTTTGTGTCCGTGGAAGTCCCGAAGGCCCGCGCGTAACACAAATAATGGCGTTTTTGTGTCCGTGGCGGTCCCTTTGGTCAACGAATCACACGTTTTTGGCGTTTTTTGTGCGGTTCATTGCCCATTTGGTCAACGAAAAACACGAAAATGGCCATTTTTGTGCAGTTCGTTGCCCGGGATTGGGCAAATATTATTATATTCACGGATTAAAATTTATTGATAGATATGAAGTTACGCAATATCCTCACCGCCGGAGCGGCCATTCTGCTTGTATTGTCTTGCGCAAAGGAGCCCCAGTCTGCAACGGACCCGCTTCCGCTGCCTTCCGGCGCTGAAGCCGGCAAGGACCTTTCCATAAAGCCCGGAGACAATTTCTACGACTACTGCAACGGTACATGGATTAAGAATACACCCATCCCTGAAAAGAGTGCCGTGGGCGGGATGTATGCGCAGACAGAGGCTATGGCGGAGCGCGTGAAGGAGCTCCGGACCAAGGTTCCGGATATAGAAAAATTTTACAGCCTCAAGGAGGCGGCTTCCGGGCAGCCTGAGGCATCCAAGGCGTTTATTGACGCCCAGAAGGCCCGCTTCCCCCAGCCTCAGACAAAGGAGGAAGCCTTCATCACCATTGGAAAGTTGATTGCCGAGGGTAATCCCGTGTGGGGAAGTACGCTTTTCCCGGTATGGCGTATGGTATGGAAGGACGGCAAACTTATGGGTAACCTCTTGCCGCCTATAGTGTCTTCCGGTTCTTCAGATCTTCCAACGCCTCCAGGAGAAATCGATCCTGCTAAGCTTGTTCCCATTGCCCAGACCAAGGCAGGGGAGGAAGGATCGGCCCTGAATCTTGTCATAAAGGGTATGGGGATGGATTCCTCGCTCTTTGTGATAGACCCGGGTATGGCTGTCTTCTGGAACTTACTGGGTCAGAAGTCACTGGAGGAACTCCTCTCTATCATTGACAAGTGCTGGAAATACTATGACCAGTTCTCTGAGGAGCAGCTTAAGGATGATGCCCGGAATACTGCTGCCTTTGCCAATGCCTATACCCTGTCATATCACTTTGCCAATACCATCCTCACCAAGGAATTCAAGGACAAGTATCTTGGTATTACCAGGGAAATCAAGGAGTCCCTCAGGAAACGCATCCAGAATGTTGACTGGATGAGCGAGACCACAAAGAATAACGCCATTGACAAACTGGATTACTGTGCCCTTAACGTGGCATACCCGGACCAGTGGTATATGGATGCCGTGGCAAAGTATACCGACTGCGAAACCCTTGCCGAGGCCGTTTACCGCGGAAACCGCGGCATCGCCGCAATGAAGGGCAAGCTTCTTGGCAGCAATGATATGTTCAGTTTTATGCTTACTTGTGCGGTACCGTCCACCAATGAGTTTATTCCCGCGGACCTTACCCTTATGAACGCAATGTACGATCCTTCGTGTAACGCCGTGTTCATCTATCCCGCGTTGATGCTTCCGCCCACCCTTCCGGAAAACGTCACGGCAGCCTATGAATACGCCATGTTCGTGATTATCGGCCACGAACTCACCCACGGATTTGACACCAACGGCTCTGAGTACGACAAGTACGGCAACAAGGACAACTGGTGGACGGTGGCCGACAAAATGGCCTTCGAGGACCGCCGTGACAACCTTGTGGCCTGCTACAGCCACCTTGAGATAGATCCCGTACGTAAGCCCGGACTCTTTTCCAAGGGAGATGTCACCCAGACGGAGGATATCGCAGACCTTGGCGGTTTCCACGCCGCCCTTGATGCCTACAAGGCCCGTCTTCAGGCCGATGGCTATACCGGCGAAGCCTATAAGGAGCAACTGAGGAAGTTCTTCGAGTCTTATGCCTATGTATGGAGGGTTCAGTACAGCAATGACAAACTTGCCCAGTTCCCGGAAAAGGACGTTCACTCACACGCCCGCCTGAGGGTTAACGGCGTGGTGATGAACTGTGACCTATGGTACGATCTCTTCGGGGTTGACCGCAACTGCAAGCTGTACCTTCCCAAGGAAAGAAGGGCCTATATCTGGTAACACAAAAACGGCCGTTCTTGTGCCAGATGGCAATTAGTCACTTACAAGGTAACGTGCACGGAGTTTATGGAGGTCTGACTGGTCTATTCCCATCTGCTCCTCAAGGTAACCCGGGATTGAGCCCCAGTTGGCGTCTATGAGGTCCAGGCCGTGGCAGAAGTTCTTCACGCTCACGCCCATAAAGGCGCGTACAACCTCTTTTTCCTCTTCACCGCCTCCGGCGGCATCTACATCGGCACAAAGCCTCTCCACAAGAGGCCTGTAGTTGTCATTGGAGCGGTCGAAGTCCTTCACTATTGTTTCCCTATCGGCCCCAAGCGCGCCCAGAATAAGGGCTGCGCCAATGCCGGTGCGGTCTTTTCCCTGTGAACAGTGCCACAGCACGGCCCCTTCTTCCGTTTCCAGGATGAGGTTCATAAAGGTGGCGTACTGGAGCTGTGAGAACTCGCTGAGGATGAGCGATGGATACAGGGCCCTGGCCTTTTCCTTGAAAATATTCATAAAGGAAAGATTTACAATGTGTTTTGGAAGGTCCAGCCACATTGTCTCCGGGATGGCTTCGCCGCTCTGCTGCTCAGCCGTTGTATCCAGGGTAGGGAGAAGCAGGTATTCCGCACCCGGAACCGGGCGGTCCGGCTGCATTGAGGCTTCCGGGTATGAACGCAAGTCAAAGACTCGTTTCAGGTTATAGTCCCGGGAAAGCTTCATGATATCCTCATCAGAAGCATAGTGAAGGTGTGCCGTCCTTAGGAGCAGCCCTTCACGGACAGTCCTGTCACCAATCCTAATCCCGCCCAGATCCCGGGCATTCACTATGTTCTGAAATAGCATAATTGCACATTGGCTCATTCAACACTGCAAAGATAATCAATTATTCTGCGTGTCCCCATAGATAACAGCGCCCGGGGCAGCTTGTAACCCAAAAACGGCCATTTTTGTGTCCGTAGCTGTCCCCAAGGTGTCATTTCCGGATTTAGGTTGACTCCGGCTGGAGTCTATCCCTGATAGAAGTTGACTCTGGTTTAACTTATAACTGATGCGGGTTGACTTGTCGTCGTTATCCCTATTTTTTGTTGTCTGCCCAGGTCGTATCCCGGTCAGGGATTGACTGGAGGGCGTAGCCCGGAAGGAGATCCCTGACCGATGCACAAAGGTAAAGTATTTTCAGGGATTTCCAAGACGGACTGCTTCTCACGGATGGCCTTTTCTCTGTAGCTGAACCACATTTTCTCAATGGCCCCCTCGCAGAAAGCGGCCTGGGCGGGGGTCATCATATTGATGCTCATGTGAGGTCGCTCGTTGTTGTAGAAGTCCACCGCTCTGCATACAGCGGCGATAACTTCTTCAATGCAAGAGAACTTCATTCCCTTTAAGAGTTCATTCTTCATCGTGTTGTTGATACGCTCTGCCTGAGCATTATCCTTGGGATCTCCGGTTTCCGTCATACTGATGTGGATGTTATGGCCTTTGAGGAGCTGTATGTACTCCGAGCTGGCATACTGACAGCCGCGGTCAGAGTGATGTATAAGAGAGACGCTCTCAGCTCCCTCTATGCGTTTAAGTGCCATCCTGAGTGCATCCACAGGGTACTGGGTTGATAACGTGGGGCCAACACTCCATCCCACAATCTCTTCGGTGTAGGCATCGAGAATGAGAGACAAAAAGCAGTGTATATAATGATATGCGTCTACCCATATGGTAATGTATGTAATATCACTTACCCATAGTTGATTAGGTGCGGTTGGAATAAAGTCCTTCACGATGTTTGGATATGTCGGGAGACCGTGTGTTGAGTCCGTTGTCCGAGGCTTTCGGACGCGAAGCCTCACCTTGAGATTATGCCTGTCTACGATATCTGCAAAGCGGTCACGACCGACAGGGTTATTGCCCTCAAAGTCGCGGCGGTACATATACCAGAGTTTGCTGCCGCCCAGCCCAGGATCCTTCTCTCGGATAGCGCGTATATACTCCAGCACAAAAGCTTCCTGGGCAGTCCTCAGCAATACTCTTGACTCATCATGTTGATAATATGCCTGCTTGGATACGCCAAACAATTTGCACAGGCCCAAGACTTCATAGGTCTTGGCATCCTTTGCATGCAGGGCCTCTACTGTTCGGCGCCAGATTTTTTTCTGATCGGGATCTTGAAAGCATCCTCGGCCAGATCAATCATCATGTCGTAGGCATCTGCACGCATCTTTTCCTGCGTAAGCATCCGAGCAACTACATATTGTAGCGGGGAGTGATCCTCGCTACTTTTGCAAAAAAGTTATCGCTATGCTTACAAGAGAACAAGTACTGGAAGTCCAATCTTATTGCGCTGAGCACAGGATA
>JAEEGG010003370.1_pt1 | contig 39885 bp, 34 predicted proteins | sample 9134161 | NCBI WGS metagenome assembly JAEEGG01 (sample SAMN16246543, study PRJNA631951) | gut metagenome | biome: gut microbiome; feature: rumen; material: CR-attached | host: Bos | place: Iran: Karaj | collected 2018-10 | reverse complement strand
TGCCAAGACACTTTGCCGAAACACCCGTGGTCCAGTGGCGAGCGTTTGCTATCAGGGACTCTTGCATATCAATCAGCCTATGGATGCCATTGAGCGCAGCATTACGAACTTTGGCGGCTTGCAAGCAGCTAACCTGGAGAAAGGCTGTTCGTGGATCAAGCTGTTCATTGCGATGGCGCCCTCATTGGGATTCCTTGGTACTGTCATTGGTATGGTGATGGCCTTCGATCAGATTCAGCAGGCTGGTGATATTGGTCCTACTATCGTGGCTCAAGGTATGAAGGTGGCACTGATCACAACGATCTTTGGTATCGTGGTGGCACTGATCCTGCAGTTGTTCTATAGCTATATCCTTTCAAAGATTGAGCGCCTGACAGCGCAGATGGAGGAGTCGGCTATTACGCTGTTGGACATGATTACCGTTTATAAAAACAAGAAAGCATGAATATCGTATCGCCTTTCTTCGCAGATCTGATGTTGGGACTGATGTACCTGATGTTGGTTGTTGCCTTAGCAGTGACTGGTTGGTCAGTGTGGCATACGCTCCGTAGCAGACGGAAAGGCGACGATATTGTCAATGGTGTGCCTGCTGGCCGTATTGGCTGGTGTGTGGCTATAGGATTGGTGGTGTGCCTGGTGGTCACCTTCCTTCTGGGTTCTTCGTCGCCTGTCATGACGAATGGTGTGCGTTTTGCCGACACGTTCTGGTTGAAGACGACTGATATGTTTATCTATACCTCAACCCTTTTAATTATAGGATGTTTCGTAAGCGCTATCGTCAGCAAATTCCGGAGCTGAATACCACATCAACGGCAGATATCTCATTCATGCTGTTGATTTTCTTCCTCGTAACATCATCGATGGATACGGAGAAGGGATTGCTGCGTCAGATGGCTCCACCACCTCAGCAAGAAGAACAGCTGACGGATATCAATAAGGATTGTGTGTTGCAGGTGGAACTTGATGCACAGAATCAGCTGACGTGTAATGGCAAGGTTATGACTCCCAAGCAGCTTTCTGAAGAAGTGCAGGCGATGGCCTCTGTCAATCGTGAAGGGCATGTTGTAGCAATCAAGGCAGATCGTCAGACCAGCTATGAGGCTTATTTCCAGATGCAGAATGCCATCGTGGGTGCATACGCTGCGCTGCGTGAGGATTATGCCCAGAAGCATTTCGGCAAGCACTATCGGGCTTGTAATAATGAAGAGCGGACAGTAGCCAACGAATATTATCCCCAACGTATCAGTGAAGATCTGAAAGGAGGTGAGCGATGAGGCCGATGCAGAGTATGTTCCAGCGCAAGCGTCGACAGGTGCCTTCACTGAATGTGGCATCGATGCCTGATTTGATTTTCACGGTTCTCTTCTTCTTTATGATCGTCACCCACATGCGTAGTGATGAGGTGAAGGTGAAGCTGCAGGTACCTCAGGGTTCAGGTGTTCAGAAACTGGCCAATAAGGCATCGGTAGTGAATATCTATATCGGACAGTTTCATGGTGAATGGGCCGTACAGTTGAATGGTGACCTGATAGAACCTGATGCTATCCCAGCCCGTATCGAGGAAATCCGAAGTGGTATGTCGCCTGAGAATGCAGAAAAGCTGACGGTTAGTCTGAGGGCTGATCGCCAAACCCCTATGGGTGTGATCAATGATGTGAAACAAGCCTTGCAACAGTCGTATGCCCTCAGAATCAATTATAGTGCAACGGAATTTAAACAAAATGATTAACCTATGAGTAAGATAGATAAACTCGACAAACAGATACTTCGCATGATAGCAGAAGACGCCCGTGTGGCTTTCCTGGAGGTGGCGCGTGCCTGCAATGTCAGTGGTGCTGCCATCCATCAGCGTATCCAGAAGCTAACTGCCATGGGTGTGCTGAAAGGCTCACAGTTCCTCATCGATCCTGAGAAAATCGGCTATGAGACTTGTGCCTATATTGGTCTGAACCTGAAAGACCCAGGCTCTTTTGATGAGGTGGTTGAGAAATTGAAGGAGATCCCTGAAGTGGTGGAGTGCCATTATACAACAGGTAACTTTGATATGTTTATCAAACTGTATGCCTTGAACAATCACCATCTGCTCACGATCATTCACGACCAGCTGCAGCCGCTGGGATTGGCAAGCAGCCAGACGCTGATATCCTTCCATTCAGCCATCAGCCGACAATTACCGGTAGAGGCCATATTGACAGAGAAGGATGAGGAAGATTAAGATCAAGTTTTACCGCTAAAACCAATAATGCGACAATCATTACTAAATAAAATAACCGTTTAAATTAATCATTATGGCTTATCAAGAAGTAACAACGACGGGTTATGGTACCCGAGTAGGTAACTCATTTAGGGCAATAGGCACAGGTTTTCTTCTGTTTATTGCAGGTACAGCTCTGCTGTGGTGGAACGAAGGTCGTGCTGTGAAGACAGAAAAGATGCTCGAAGAGGCAGGAAATGCCTATGTGGAGATGGAGAACCCTAACAAGAAGGATGCTTCTTTGGAAGGTGAGCTGATTTGTGGTACCGCTATGGCTACTACAGAGGATTCGCTGACTGATGCCGATTTTGGTATTGGTGCCAAGGCAATCGCACTCAAACGTACTGTTGAGTACTACCAATGGGTGGAGCATGAACAGGAGAAGAGTGAGGATAAACTGGGTGGTAAGGAAGTGACTACCACAACCTATACTTATAGTAAGGAGTGGGTGGATAGTCCTATAGAGTCAGCCAGGTTCAAGGATCCTGCCTATCAGAATAAGAATACGGTGCTGGCAACCTATGAGGATACAGAGCAGTATGCAGAGAATGTGTCTTGGGGTGCGTATAAGTTGACAGAGAGTCTGATCCATCATATATCTTCAGGCGAAGGACTGGAACTGGCGATGGCAGAAGACCTGCTGAAACAGTTGGATAAGAGTGCACAGACAGCCTATGAGCGGTTCTATGGCGTGCAGAAGAGCAACCAGCAGCCTGCAGCTCAGCAACCAGCACAGCAGACTGCCATTCCTGACTCCGTAAAAGCCTTGCTTCCTGATTCTGTGAAGGCTATGCTCGATTCTCTGCAGGCTGTCAACGACTCTATCAACAAGGCAATGGCGAATGCAGAAAACAAAAAGGACTTGAAATATATTCATCAGGCCAGCAACGTGCTTTACTTCGGACGTGTGCCTGGTGTTCCTGAGGTGGGCGATGTACGTATCACCTTCGAAAAGGTGGTTCCTGCCAAGGTGACAGTGATGGCTGTTGTCGATGGTGACAGTTTCAAGCCTTATAAGGCCAAGAACGGCAAGCGCTTCCAGACACTTGTAATGGGTAAGAAGAGCGGTGATGAAATCATCGATGCCGAGAAAGAGGCTAACAATGTGCTGCTGTGGATCTTCCGCATTGTTGGTATACTGCTGGTGATTGTTGGTCTGAAGGGTATCTTCGGCTTCATCGAGACCCTCCTGAAGGTGGTGCCTTTCGTCGCTGGCATCTTCGGATGGGGTGTTGGCGTTGTCTGCACGATTGTAGGTATTGTATGGTCTCTGATCATCATTGCCATAGCATGGTTGTTCTATCGCCCAGTTCTCGCCATCAGTCTCCTGGCTGTGGCAGGATTCCTGATCTGGGTATTTGCTTTCAAGGGAAAGGATAAGTTGAAGGAGCTGGCTGTCAATGCCCGTAATAAGAATGTGGCTCAAACGCCTGATTCTGTATGAAGAGAATACTATTTGTGATAACCCTGTGTCTGTGTGCGCTTTGTAGTGTGCAGGCACAGGATATTCGTAACGATTCCAAGTGGTGGAGCGGCAGTGTGCTCTTTACGGCAACGGTTCGTATGGGTGGTGTCGTCTATTTCCAAGGCTCGGACTATAGTGAACTGACCATTGAGAAAGATGGGGATAAGCCAGGTCAATATAAGATTATCCCGAGTCGTCAGGCAGAGGATACCCCTCCAGTTCGTGGTGAGTTTGGATGGCGTGTCCAGTATATCCGTCAGGAGGGCATGAATTTCCTCGTAGTACGCAGACCTAATGGTGATGCAGCAGAGGTGCTGGTACTTACACCCGATAATCTGGAGAACTGTAAAGGGCAGGAGGAATGGGCGGAGAAACAGCCTGTGAGTGATATTATCACAGGTATGCTGCTCAATACCACCTATCTGAGTCGTTTTTCAAAGGATGAGTTGCGCCTGATGCGTAATGAGATCCTGGCGCGTCGTGGCTGGAAGTTCCAGTCAAAGGATCTGCAGGAGCATTTCGGCAAACAGAAGTGGTATAAGCCTGTGGCAGACAACAAGACAATCAAACTCAATATCATCGAGCAGACCAACGTGCAGATGATCAAGACAGAGGAGACTGTGCCAGATAATGAACGTGGCTATATGGATATGAGTGATCCTGCCTATAATCAGGAGTTGCGCGATCTGGTTAATGGTAAAGGAAGTTTCCCAGATGGTCTTGATGATGATGGACGAGGACCTGATGAGGTAGATGGCATGGCTTATTACAGCGTCACCAACGAAGATGAGTTTCTTGCAGCCTTAGGTAGCAATCGTACAGTGGTGGTTGCCGCTGATGCGCATCTGAACCTCTCTCGTGTGTTGGAACAAGAAGAGAAGTTCCGTAATCAGCCTGGTCGCAGATGGTGTGAAATGGCTTATGAAATAGCCAGCAAGGAACCACTGGTGGTGAGTGAGTCGGAGTCTGACGGACAGCAGCTGGCCCTGTTGAACATGAAGAACCTGATCATCAAGGGCGAGCAGAATGCGAGTATCGAGGTCGATCCACGTTACTCCTATTGTATCTACTTCGTCAACTGCGAGAATTGTGAGGTGAGGAATCTTACCATTGGCCACACGGAAGGAGGCTACTGCTCTGGTGGCGTGATTGGTGTCAGGGGTGGCAGGATGATCCTGGTATCAGATTGCGATCTCTATGGTTGTGGTACTTATGGGCTCGATCTGATAGGGACTTCTGATTTCAGCCTGATGAACTCCAACGTTCACGATTGCACCTATGGCATCATGAATATGAGAGATTGTGTGGCTGTCAAGTTTAATAAGTGCGACTTCTTCAGCAATCGCGAGTACGATTTGGTAGAAGGATGGAATGTAGAAGGACTGGTCTTTGATGACTGCCGATTCTTTGCCAATTGGGGTGATTCTCCACTTTTCAATCTCAAGAACAAATTCTATCTGATGGGATGTCAGATCTATCATCCATCAGAGAAACTTGGCTCGATGAATATGTGTGAGCAGATAGGTCAGAAGACCGTGTTTAACGATAATCCACTCGATCCGAATATTCAGGCTCGTGGACTTGGTCCTAAATAATAACAGAAGTGTGGTATGGATTTGGACAATTTGAAAGAGATAGCAGGTAAGTTCTTCAAAGGCTGTGGCTGTCTGACGGTAGGAACCTTCATCATCTTGATAATCATTGGTATCTTCGTTGATGATGAAGAGAGCAGTGAGACAACTGAAGAGTCAAAGCCAAAGACAGAGCAGGTGGAGAAGAAAGACTCTGTCGTTGTGAACGAACCGCTCGAAGGCGATCCATATAAAGAACTGGATGAGCTCATCGGTCTGGAGAGCGTGAAGAAGGAAGTGCGCTCGCTGGCTAACTTCGTGAAGCTTCAGAAACAGCGCGAGGCTAAGGGACTGAAGACAGCCAAGGTGTCTTATCACCTTGTGTTCTATGGCTCTCCAGGTACTGGTAAGACAACGGTAGCTCGTATCGTCGGACGTATCTACAAAGATCTGGGCGTGCTGAAGAGAGGACATACGGTAGAGACTGATCGTGGCGGACTTGTAGCCAAGTATATGGGACAGACAGCCATGAAGACAGATACCGTCATCCAACAGGCCCTTGATGGTGTGCTCTTCATCGATGAGGCTTACGCATTGGTTCCGGAAAGCGGAAACGGCAGTGACTATGGCCAGGAAGCCATCGCCACCCTCTTGAAACGTATGGAGGATCATCGTGATCGTCTGGTGGTGATCATCGCAGGCTATAAAGACGAGATGCAGCGTTTCATCGACTCCAATCCTGGCTTGCAGTCACGTTTCAACCGTTATATCGACTTCCCGGACTATTCTGGTAAGGAGTTGTCGGAGATCTTTAAGATGTATATGAAGAAAAACCAATACACCCTTGCCGATGGTGCAGAGGAGTATCTGAAGGAACGCTTCGATTATGTTGTGGAGCATAAGGACCGCAATTTCGGTAATGCCCGTTATGCGAGAAATGTCTTTGAGAAGAGCATTCAGCAGCAGGCTAACCGACTAGCCAATCAGTCGAATCTGAGTAAGAAACAGCTAACAGAACTCACTGTTGAAGACCTGAAGGAAGGCTTCTCCGTGAGATCTCGTATAGAACAATAGTAAAACATATATAATTAGGTATATGAAGAGAACAATTCTCACAGTCGTCATGCTTGTATCAGTGATGGCTGCAATGGCACAAGACCGACATTTCGAGTCGTGTCCCCTTGAGGTAATCGACAAAGGTTGGAAAACTAAGACCATCGATCATGTCATTAACGGCAGTATTGGTATTATGCTGGACAGCTTCAACAGCACATGGCCAACCTGGATGGTGGGAGCTGCGTGCCATACGATGGAAAAAGGACTCTCCAAGGAAGTTCTGGATAAGGAGACGGAACTGATCGCTACCGTTGATGCAAAGAATGGTTATGTAGAGGTTAACGATGCTGGTACCGATGGCGAGTATATGTCAGCTTGCTACTGGAACAGAAGTAACGGCCACAAGCTGTTGGCTATTCGTCTGGGTAAGCCTACAGACCCTTGTCTGGAGATCGTCTGCTTCTACGATTACGATCCTGCAAAGAAGACGCTGACGCCAGAGCCAGACATCCTGAAAGGCTATCGATGGGGTGACAAGAAGGAATTCACCCAGGTGTTCTGCAGGTTGCCAAAGGTGGGTAAGGATGTGATTGTGGAAGAGTGGGGCAATGGTGCTCCCATGAAGCATACTTTTACGTGGGATGGTATGAAGCCTGTCTATGCCAAGTCAGAACCACTTGAAATCGACAATACCGCTGATTATAGTATCAAAGTCGAGTACAAGGGTACTGCACCCAATATCAAGGACTTTGTGTCGGCTATTCTCTCACCAGAAGATATCGGCGAGTCATTGAGTGGTATGAAAGATAGCTGGGAGATGTATCTCAATGGCATGAAACTGATTCCTGGCGAATCAATCACCGTTGATACCTCCAACGGCTATATGGCTTATGAGTCGGAGTTAGAAGAGAAGAACCGCATGATCATCGAGTGCTGCTTCTGGAACCATGCCGACAAGAAGCATAAGCTGGTGGCCATGAGCAACGACCTGTATCTGGATGGCAAAGCCACAACGGGTCAATATACAGGTTTATCATTCTTCCTTTATGACAATGCCACCCACCGGATGGAACCCGTTTCGCTGGATGATCTTACTGGAGAGTTAGACACGCCTCCAAGCACCTATGCTGTCACCCACGCATTACCCCGTCAGGGAAAGACCATAGTATTTACTTATCACATCCCAGCAGGTAAACTCGAGAAGCGCCTGACTTGGAATGGAACTAAATTTATCTCCGAGAACAAATGAAAAAGATGACCATTATAATAATTGGTGTAGTTACAGTTGTCGTTGTTGCAGGCGGATTCTGGGGCTATAAGTATCTTCAAGACCAGATCGTTGACGGCCCAGGTATGGTGAATGAGGTTGACTCACTTGAGGCGGACTCCGTCTCTCTTGCGGATGACGGCAAGCATACGGAGGATTATATCCGTCAGCGGGTAGATGCGATGTATGCCTGCTATAAGAATCCCAAGTACGATGAGGGGGGAGTGAGACTGATGCAGCGCGGTAATCTCGACAGTGCCTATTGCTCATTGCGCTACCAAGCCTTATATAAAGAAGCTTTGGAGGCTGCCGGCGATGATGATATCGTGCTTGACTACGACCACTGGACGAACTCACAGGATGATAACAACTTCACTTACGAGGTGGGCAGAATCGACCAGATTACCGACTCTACGGCTTTCGCAGAAGTCTATGGCAAGAATTATGGCAATGACTACACCATCGTGCTCGGACTCTACTTTGAGCGTGGCGACTGGTATGTGGATGATTTCCTCTCACCTGACAGAAAAGACGGTGAGAAGGACTATTTTCATACCTATATCATCACTAAGCAGAAGGAACGCCAGCAGAAACAGCATCAAGAACCTGATTTGAACCAATATGCAGAATGATATGAAGAAGCTTTTGCTTGCAGCCATTTGCGTAATGGCGGTGATGGTCAGTTGCAAGAACAAAGGGCAGACGGCTCCTGCTGACCACAAGGATTCGCTGAAGGCACTGATTGACAGTATCATTGAGGAGAATGACACCACGCCTTTACCCATGTTCCTGATAGGTGAAGATGGTAAGTATATGCAGATGCTCTATTGGACTGACGTGGAAGAGCCGAAGAAGACGGAGGATAATGCCGAATACTTTGACGACTATCACAAGCGTTGGGAACTCCAGGAGATGTTCCGTCGTAATGCCTCTTCATATACCAACATGATCGCTGGCGACAAGATCATCAAGCTGAAGTATATCGATGAGGTGCTGAAGGATCCTGACGGCAACAAGCCCAGTATCGGTCAGATCCATGGTCGTGAGGGTATTCCATCCCTCAGTGCCCGTTTCTCCCTTGTTGTTCCGAAGAAGGCGGACGAAGATACAGGTTGGGGCTCTGTCATCGTTACCGACAGCTATCTCCTTTCCCGCAGGATGCTGTCCGTCAAGTCATGTGCAGAGAATGGTTATGAATATAAGAAGCTGCCTGACGATATCGTGAAGAAGCTGGAGAAGGAATATGGTATGAAGGCCACGAATTCTGCGAAGATTGCCATCATCGACAATCGTTATATCCATGGTACGGTGGAGTTCGAGGGAGAGTATAAGAACGCACCTAAGGATCCGTATGATGCAGACCGTAAGTCAGCCCTCGCCCTGGAGTTGCTGGTTGATAGCGGCAAGATATACAAGCTGGAGAAGCTGGGCTATTATTCGCCTGAGTATGGCTCCAGTTGGAATGCCGATGCAGATGGCTATATACCTAACGGGATCGTTGCAGCCTTCGAGGGGCCGAAGGGGTTGGAGCTCTGCTACACCCATGGTGCCCCTGAAAGTTACTGTGTCGGTATGATCTATCTGAGAGACGGTAAGCTGATTGAACATGAGTATGAGATGTATCAGACACTGGTCGATGAGGAGATTCCTGTGTGGAAGAGTGAGATCGCAGAGATGCAGAAGCTCTATGTGGCTGATGATCCCCATGAGCGTCAGGATGTGAAGTTTGCCAAGTATGCCCATTGCTATCTCGATTATGAGAACGAGTGGATATGGCTGCGCGACAAGGATGATGCTGACGGCGCTTTTTTCCTGAAGAAGAATGGTCAGTACAAGCTGATTGCCGTTGAGACTTCTAAGTTGAAGCCCAGCAAGGCCATGAAGGGTGATGTGAGCTATCTCCGCTTGTCAGGTTCTGCTGGCGGACCTTCCATATATACTGAGATCTATGCCATCAAGAACGGCATGCGTATCGGTTACTTCACGGCGCTGTCGGTGGCTGGCGAAATCCAGGAATGCAGTCTGAACGATCGTACCATCAGTGCTGAGGCTGGTAAGGCTTATCTGGCCAATCTGCCGAAGTTTGAGGAGGTTCCTGCCAATTTCCATGATATACAATAATATTAGATAAGTTACTATGACTCCTATTCAAACTACCAAGATGTCCAATTTCCGTTGGGTCATCTGTGCGCTACTCTTCCTGGCGACTACCGTTAACTATATGGATCGCCAAGTGCTGTCATTAACATGGAAAGACTTTATTGCCGTTGACTTCCATTGGACTGATGCCGACTATGGTTTCATCACTGGTATGTTCTCGCTGTTCTATGCCATTGCCAACCTCTTCGCTGGTAAGTTCATCGACTGGATGGGCACTAAGAAGGGTTATCTGATTGCTATCTTCGTGTGGTCAACGGGTGCAGTGCTGCATGCAGGCTGCGGCTGGGCTACGATGGCTATCGAGAACTATGACTCCATAGAGACACTGCGACTGGTGCAGGCGGGGAGTGATGCTGCTGTAGCTATCTCCACTGTCTCAGTATGGCTCTTCCTGAGCTGTCGTATGCTGCTGGCCGTTGGTGAGGCGGGAAACTTCCCTGCTGCCATCAAGGCTACAGCCGAGTATTTCCCTGCCAAGGATCGTGCTTTCTCCACTTCAATCTTCAACAGCGGTGCCTCTGTGGGTGCGCTGGCTGCTCCTGCCACTATCCCTCTGCTGGCTCGTGCATGGGGCTGGGAGATGGCATTTATCATCATCGGTGTGCTGGGTTATGTATGGATGGGTCTGTGGGTATGGCTCTATGACAAACCTCGCACTAACAAGCGCGTGAACCAAGCTGAGCTCAACTATATCGAGCAGGATGTGGATCTGGCTGAGGTGCAGGATCGTGAGAAGGCTACGGAAGAGAAGGCCATCCCATTCCTGAAGTGCTTCACCTTTAATCAGACGTGGGCTTTCCTCGTGGGTAAGCTGATGACAGATGGCGTGTGGTGGTTCTTCCTGTTCTGGGCGCCTGCCTATTTCTCCGACCAGTATGGTTACACCTCCGACTCTACCATGGGTATCCTGCTTATCTTCACACTCTATTTCATCGTGACGGTACTTAGTATCGGTGGTGGCTACCTGCCTAAGTACTTCGTTGAGAAGCGTGGCATGAATCCTTATCTGGGTCGTATGCGTGCGATGCTCATCTTCGCCTGCCTACCCTTGTTGGGACTCTTCGCACAGCCTTTAGGTGCCTATAGTGCATGGTGGCCTGCTATCCTCATCGGACTCCTCGGAGCTGGTCATCAGGCCTGGAGTGCCAACCTCTATTCCACGATTGGTGATATGTTCCCCAAGAGCACCATTGGCACGATTGTAGGTCTGGGCACCATGACGGGTGGTTTCGGCTCTATGGCCATCAATATGGGTTCTGGTCAGTTCTTCACTTGGGCCGCTGCCCAGGGGAGTGCTTTCGAGTTCTTTGGATTTGAAGGTAAACCCGCTGCCTACATGGTGGTGTTCTGTGTGTGTGCCGTGGCCTATCTTATCGGCTGGTGCATCATGAAGACCTTAGTACCGAAGTACAAGCCCATCGTGGTGGAGGAAGATTAAATCTCTTGTTGACGTTTTCAGAGAAACCCTTGATGCTTCAGTGCTTCAAGCAGACCAGCTGACATCGCTTCGTTGTCCTTCTTTGTATAGCGGATGTCGGTGAAGATCTGTGCGAGTGTCTCTTTCTGATTGATCTCGCAGAAATGGCGGTTCTCGGGCAGAGCTTCCTTCTCTTGGTAATAGGTGTCGATGTCGGCAGTGCTGTAGTCGTGGTAAGTCTCGCTATGCACAAACGAGGCATTCGGCAGGCGATCGGAGAGGGGAGGCTCTTCTGCGGGCCAGCCAACGGTGAGTGTGGCTACAGGCATCACAAGTTTCGGCAGCTGTAGCGTGTCGATGATCATCTGAGGCATATAGACGGTGGTGCCGAGATAGCAGTAACCTAGTCCTTCTTCGTCCATCAGATTGCAGAGCGTCTGTGTGAAAAGCAGGGCGTCGGTAGCGGCGTTGATAAACGACAGGAAATTGTCGTAGCCGGGATTAGCCTTGCGGTTTCGTGCCCATGTGCTGGTGCGGTTGAAGTCGGCACAGATGGTCAACACAATGGGTGCCTGCTTCACCATCGGTTGATTGAAGTGTGCAGGCGATAACTTCTCTTTCATCTCTGCCGAACGGGTTACTATCACGCTGTAAAGCTGCAGGTTGCCCATTGTCTGTGTGCGTGCAGCCTCTGAAAATAAGCGGTCGATCAGAGCTTCGCTCACCTCGCGGTCGGCATATTTGCGGATGGTTCGTCTTGTAGTGATTGTTTTCATTTTTGGATTTTTTTATTGGCTGCAAAGATATGAAAAGTTTTCCAAAACGGGAAACTTTTAGCAAATAAAATCGGGAAATGTTTTCTAATTTGAAATATTTTTGTAACTTTGCGCCATCAATATATATGGGTATATGGAAGAAGATATTCGTAAAGAGACATTGAGGCGCGTGGCCCGTGAATTGGCTGTGGCTGGTCAGAAGCAGGAAGCACCTCTTAGTGAGGAGCAGATTATGGCGTTACTGGAGGAGAAACTGATGATGGTGATTCCAGAAGTGACAGAAGTGAGACCGCAGGTTTTGGAGTGCGACGTGGTGCGCTTTCAGAATAATAAGGAGAAATGGGTGGCTCTCGTAGGCTTGCTGGATGGCTATCCATACGAGATATTTACTGGCCTTCAGGACGATGAGGAGGGTATCATGCTGCCTAAGACGGTGACCCACGGTAAGATCATCAAGCAGGTAAATCCCGACGGCACCAAGCGTTATGACTTCCAGTTCGAGAACAAGCGCGGCTATAAGACCACCGTTGAAGGACTCTCCGAGAAGTTCAATCCCGAGTACTGGAACTATGCGAAGCTGATCTCAGGTGTGCTCCGCTATCGTATGCCTTTGGAACATGTGATCAAGCTCGTGGCCTCGCTCTCGTTGAAGGATGAGAGTATCAACACCTGGAAGACGGGTGTGGAACGGGCCTTGAAGAAATATATCCCTGGTAATGATGACGAATTGAAAGGTGAAGTTGACTGAAGGATATGTTTTTCTGCGGGATGTCCGCTTCCATGCCTTTCATGGGGTGATGCCCCAAGAGGGTAAGGTGGGGGCTGACTTCCTTGTAAACCTTCGTATAGGCTATCCTATCAGCAAGGCCATGGAGACTGACGAAGTAACTGACACACTAAGCTATGCGGAGGTATATGCGCTGGTGGCGCAGGAGATGAAAGTGCCCTCCAGACTGCTCGAACATGTGGCAGGGCGCATCGTGAAGACCATCTGTGAGCACTTCCCCCAGACAACCTCCATTGATTTGACGCTGATTAAGCTAAATCCACCTATGGGAGCCGACATGTTGGGGGCTGGCGTGGAAATACACTTAATAAATGATAAAATTGTATAATAAAAGTTTGGTATCTAATAGATAATGCGTAAATTTGCACCGCTTTTATAATAAGGTATGCGTAAGAAGATTGTATTATTCCTGATAACGATATGTTGCTTTGTAGTGTCAGCTGATGCTGCAAACAAAAAATTCACGCTTGTCATTGATGCCGGTCATGGTGGTCATGATGCAGGAGCTATAGGAGCTATCTCGAAGGAGAAGAACCTGACTTTGAAGTTCGCCTTGGCCTTCGGACGGATGGTGGAACGTAACTGTCCTGACGTGAGAGTCATCTATACCCGTAAGACAGATGTCTTCGTGGAGCTGTATAAACGTGCCGAGATTGCCAACCGTAACAAAGCCGACCTCTTTATTTCTCTGCATATCAATGCTTTACCGAGGGGTAGGGTGGCACGTGGCTTCCAAACCTATACACTCGGTTCCAGCAAACGGACAGGTAAGAAAACAGGTGTCTTCCAGAATCTGGAGGTGGCCAAGCGTGAGAACTCGGTTATTTTCTTGGAGAAGGACTATAAGCAGACCTATCACGGTTATGATCCCAACTCACCTGAGAGTAACATCATGTTTGAGTTTATCCAGGATAAGAACATGGAGAACAGCGTCGAGCTGGCCAAGTATATGCAGCGTTATGTCTGTAGGGCTACAGGCCGTCAGGATATGGGTGCCCAGCAGGATAACCTCGCTGTGCTGCGACTCTCATCGATGCCAGGTTGCCTGATTGAGCTTGGTTTCATCTCTACCCGTGATGAAGAGCAGTATATGAACTCAAAGGCTGCGGAAGAGGCTTATGCCCGTGGCATCTTCAATGCCTTCCTGGCTTATCGCAAGAAGCATGGTGGCAACATCACCATTCCTTTCCAGGCGGAGCCAGAGGAAAAAGAGGTCGTTATTCCGCAGATCGTGCCACAAAAGGAGGTCAAAGAAGTGAAAGAGGTGAAGCCGGAGAAAGAGAAGAAAAAGGAAACTCAGGAAGAACCGGCAAAGACAGAGACACTGGTGGTGCCTGAAGGTATCGATCTGAGTCCTGTGAAGGATATCCCTCAGCCTAAACCTGTACCAGAGGAGACAGTGCAGCCTGTTCAACCCACACAGCCCGTTCAGCCTGAGCCTGTTCAACCTATAAAGGATGTTCAGCCCGCGAAAGAAATAGAGTCTTCGCAGCCAGTCGTAGAGCAGCCAGCTCCTGAGCCTGTCAAGGTAGCACCCAAACCATCTGTACCCATCTTTAAAGTGCAGATCTTTGCCAGCTCAGTGAAGCTAAAAGCAGGTGATGCCCGATTCAAAAAGCATCGTGACGCTGTCCCCTATCTTGAGAACGGTATGTATAAATACACGATAGGCTCGTCGGCTGACTATAATGCCATCAACCGACTTCGTAAAGAGCTGCTTGCCGACTTCCCAGAGGCATTTGTCATAGCCTTTAAGGATGGCAGTAGAATGAATATCCTGGAAGCTATCAAAGAGTTTAAGAGAAATAGATAAGAAGTTAGAGATATGAGTAAGTTTGCAAAAGAAATACAGATAGGTGTTGTAGCCATCGTGGGAATTGTAGTGTTGTATTTAGGACTTCAGTTCCTGAAAGGGCTGACCATGTTCTCGTCTGACAACAAGTATTATGTGAAGTTTGATAATATCTCTGGACTTACGGCTTCAAGTCCTATCTATGCAAATGGCTTTAAAGTGGGTGTAGTAGAGAGCATCGCCTATGATTTTAACAGTCAGAACCATATTGTGGCAGTGGTAGGTCTGAATAAGGAGATGCGCCTTCCGAAAGAAAGTCGTGCCGAGATCGTGAGTGACTTGTTGGGCAACATCAAGCTCGAACTGGTGCTTGGTCCAAATCCTACAGATCTGGTTGCGCCTGGCGATACAATCTTAGGTGGTGTGCATGCTGGTGTGATGAGTATGGCATCAGGTGTGGTGCCGCAGATTCAGGCTATGCTGCCTAAGTTGGATTCTATTCTTACCAGCGTGAACATGCTCTTGGCTGATCCAGCCTTGAAGAACTCCCTGCATCATATTGATGATATCACAGGAAATCTGACGAAAACCACCAATGAACTGAATATGCTGACAAGCAGTCTGAACCAGCAGATGCCATCAATGTTGAAAAATGCCGATGGTATGCTTGCTAATGCGAATGAATTTACGCATCATCTGAACGAACTTGACCTTGCCGCCACGATGGCTAAAGTCAACAATACCCTTCAGAATGTGGAGCAGATGACGGCTAAGTTGAACAGCAATGAAGGTACGCTTGGACTGCTGATGCGCGACCCGGAACTGTATAACAACTTGAATTCAACGATGATGCATGCCGACTCGTTGGTAATCGATCTGAAGCAGAATCCAAAACGCTATGTTCATTTCTCTGTTTTTGGAAGAAAAAGTAAGTAATATAGATTTTGTCTAAATAATAAAATAGGCATCCTAATTCAAGTCAATATGATATAAATCAAGCTGAACTTCTTGTGATAGAGGAAGTTTTGGTTGATTTGCATCAAACTTAAAAGAAAGATTTGGTAGCTGAAACATACCAATTATAGGGTATTTGAATTATGCAAGTGGCATCAAAAAAAGCCCAACCCGTGAAACATTCTAACTGCCACAAAAATAGAGACTTGGGAACATTTGTACACATAATTCCTCTTTCTTGACATTTGTTTAATAAAAAAAAAATATCTACCTTTGCATCACAATTATAAACTCTACAAGCCTAAGTCTTGTACCAATATTAAATAGTTAAAAATAACAATCGCCGAAATGGGAAATAGTCATCAGGCGCTGTGGGACAACTGCCTTCAACTGATTGAGGCTAATGTTACAGAGCAGCAGTTTAAAACGTGGTTTGCACCAATTGTCTTCGAGTCTTACTCTGAGGCCAATCACGAGCTTTTGGTGCAGGTTCCAAGTATGTACGTGTACGAATACTTGGAGCAGTATTACGTAGGACTATTAAGTAAGGTACTCGCGCGAGTGTTTGGGACTGAAGTGACGCTTCGTTACAGAGTTCTTACTGACAAAGGGCATGGCATTGTACAGGATGTGGATAGTGAGTGTCCTGCCGAGATTGAAGCGCCGCGCCCCATTAATGGTGGCAACAAGGCTCCAACCACGCTTGATGCTGCCAGACCTCAGGCATTGAATCCTCAGCTCGATCCCAAGAAGACATTCCATAATTATATAGAAGGTGACAGTAATAAGCTGCCTCGTACCGTAGGTCTCTCAATTGCAGAGCATCCAGGTAAGACGACATTCAATCCCTTCTTTATCTTTGGCCCTTCTGGCTGTGGTAAGACGCATCTGATCAATGCTATAGGTGTACGTTGCAAGGAGACTTATCCTCAGAAGCGTGTGCTGTATGTGTCAGCACGTCTCTTCCAGGTACAGTTTACCGACTCCGTACGTCATAATACAACAAACGATTTTATTAATTTCTACCAGTCTATTGATGTACTGATTGTCGATGATATTCAGGAGTGGATGAATTCTCCTAAGACATTGGACACTTTCTTCCATATCTTCAATCATCTGTTCCGTTGTGGCAAGCAGATCATTCTTGCCAGCGATCGTCCACCAGTTGATCTGCAAGGCATGAAGGATCGTCTGCTGACTCGCTTCTCTTGTGGTCTTATTGCTGAGCTTGAGAAACCAAATGTGCAGTTGTGCGTAGATATCCTGAATGCCAAGTGCCGCCGTGACGGTCTGAAGATTCCTGCAGAGGTGATTCGATATATTGCAGAGACAGCTAATGGCAGCGTGCGCGACTTGGAAGGTGTTGTGAACTCATTGATGGCTTATTCCATCGTATATAACTCAAATGTGGACATGCGTCTGGCAGAGCGTGTTATCAAGCGTGCTGTCAAGGTGGACAATCATCCGCTGACCATCGACGATATCCTTGAGAAGGTTTGCAATCATTATGGTGTGACTCAGCAGAATGTGTTCAGTAAGAGCCGTAAGCGTGATTTTGTGCAGGTACGTCAGATCTCCATGTATCTGGCTCAGAAATATACCAAGATGCCTGCAGGACGTATTGGACAGCTGATTGGTGGGCGCGATCATTCTACGGTGATTCACAGCTGCAACACAGTTGAGCAGCGCCTAAAAGTAGATCATGCTTTCTCTGCCGAACTGAGCAGTATCGAAAACTCCTTTATGTTGAAAAAATAACGTACATATCAAGGGGAATCTCTACGAATCATTATTTGCGGGATTTAATTCTAGATCTTTTTAGATTTAAATGTAGAAATTGCTAGATTTAATGCTAGAAATTCTGCTTTCACTTAGTACTGGGGCTTTGCCCCAGTACTAAATGTTTACAGATGGAGGCTGAGGCCGGCGATGAGCCAGCGACCAGGTTGTTCAACCAAGCCATAGTCGTGGTAGCTCGTGTTGAAGAGGTTGTTGGCCTCAACGTAAAGTTTCCAGGTGCGCATCTTCCAAGTCAGACGTGCATCGGTCAGGCAGTAGGGGCGGTAGTCGCAGACGTTGCCGTCGAAGTCGGTGTAGCTGCCTATGCGATCCTGCCATCTGACCACCATGCCGAGCTCCAGTCTTCTGGCCAGCTGCAATCTGAGGTTGCCGATGAACTTATGGCGCAGGTATTCGAGGGCGTATTGCGACACGATATTCGGTTCCTGTTTCTTGTCTTGGTCGATATAGCTATAGCTGAGTTTAAGATTCTTCAGCACATGCTGGTAGGGTAGCAGTTGCTTGAAGTCAATTCCAGCAGATACTTCCAGCCCGACACTGTTGATCTTCGTGTGGTTTACACTTTCCCAGATGGCCTGCTCTCCCTTTGAGGTATCCATAATCCAGTCGATCATGTTCTTACCGTGGTGATACCAGAAGGTAGCGTTGAAAGTGAAAGGCATGGTATGATAAGTAACACCTGCCTCAATAGCCTGCATTTCTTCTGGTTTCAGATGGGGATCAGCATTGTAACCTTGTACCTTGTAGTACATCTCCGTGAATGATGGCATACGGAGTGAGGTGTTATACGAGGCATGCAGTTTCCAGTTCTGACCAGGACGATAACTCATGTCAATGCCTGGATAGATGCTCATATTCATGTTGCTCCAACTGTTCTTGACTGCTACCAGTCCTGCGGAGAGGGTGAAGTTCTTGAGCAGCAGGTTATGCTCCAGATAGCCACTGATATTGGTGCGATTCACGCCGAGAGTGTAATCCCGATCAGTGCCGCTGATATGGTGAGGCTGTGAAAGAGGTTCCCCCAGGTTACCACTGACGAGATCTTCATTTCTGATCTCAGCGCCAAAGGCAGTACGGCCTGCTGTCCAGTCGAAATAACTGTTAAGGTTTACACCATAGACGTTCGTGCGGTTATAGTTGTATTTCATCTTCTCCGCTTGTCCCCGATAGCCCTCGTAACGATCGCGGTTCTGATTCCAATAGATACTAGGGGCAAAACGCAGACGACCACATTTCGTCTGAGCCTGTATGGCGGTAAAGAGCTTGGTGGTATGCTCGTACTGGTCGTCAGCCTGCCATTTGGGAGAGGCATAGAAGGTGCTGGAGCCCCAACCTTTATCGGCGATGCCAAAATGCCAGTTCACTCGTACGGCATCGTCTTCGTATTGTCCTTGGTAGAAGGCTTTGCTACCGCTGAAGTCTGTGTTTAGCGAACCATCTTTCGATCGGCTGTATCCATCACTACGGCTATAGCCGGCACTCATCTGGTTATTCCACTTTTCCTTCAGCAGATTAACTCTGCCACTTGCCTTGAGGTAACCATAGGAACCACCTTCCACAGTGATGTCACCACTCGTCATGTTGGCAGGGCGGGTGACGATATTGATGGCACCGACAAGTGATGATGTGCCATAGATACGGCCTGCAGGACCCTCAAGTACCTCAATGCGCACAATCTCACTGAGGTCGATGGGCAAATCCATTGCATTGTGACCTGTCTGCGGATCACAGATGTTGATGCCGTTGAGTAAGATGATGATTTGCTCGCTGGTACCTCCTCGGATGGAAATGTCGGTCTGGGCACCAATAGGGCCTCGCTGACGGACATCGACGCCTATGGCGTACTTCAGCAGATCGTTAATACTTTGTACTGGAGCCTGCGCAATATCTGCACGATCCAGTACAGTGACCATTCTCGCAGCCTGACTTCTTGTCAGGGGCGCCCGGGAGCCAGTCACACTGACCTCCTCGAGTTGCATCTCGCGTGCTGTTGTCATGGCAGTGGAGTCTGTTACGACAGGATTTGTCGAGATACTCTCTGCTGAGGCATAGGCCAGTGTGGCTACAGAGAGTACACTGCATACAACCTCGCGACCCAGACAACTGAAGAGCGAGTAGCCTTTGTTCCCAAAATGATGGAAAACCAAGACTTGGCGCTTGTTGAATGTTGGTTTGTACATTTTTTGATAATTAATAATTAATGATGCCGTTTTTACGGCATCATGGTTACTTTTAGCGACAGCTGCTATCTGAACAACTGTCGCTAAAAGGAGAGGTTTACTGCTTCAACAGCTTAAGTTCTTGCTGTGGAGCTAGAGCATTCGATGTCTTTTCTGTATATTCAGCTATCTTCAACTGAGCTGTGGCAGTGATGTCACGGCTACTTGAACCAATGCAGAATGTGTAGTTACCTGCTTCTGTCAGCCACTGACTATTGGCTTCGTCAAATGAGGCAAGGTCGCGCACAGGGATGACCATTGTCAGAGTCTGACTCTCACCAGGCTGCAACTCGCGTGTCTTGGCAAATGCCTTTAACTCTTGGGCTGGCTTCTCAAGACGACCCTGTGGTGCCTTCACGTAAACCTGAGCAACCTCTTTTCCTGCAACTGCACCTGTATTCTTGATAGTAACATAAACCTCGACAGCATCCTTACCCTTAGCCTTAACCACAGGCTTAGAGAATTGGAATGTAGTATAGCTGAGACCGAAACCGAAGGGGTAGGCAACATTCTTTTGGAAGGTGTCAAAATAGCGATAACCTACGTAAATATCCTCCTCGTGGTTGGTATAAGCATGACCAGGAATAGGACGCTTGTTGCCATACATATCCTTGAAGGTATAGTAGTCGAGCTGACCAGGGAAATTCTGTGTTGAGGCATGATCTGTAGCAGCTATAGGCCATGTCATCGTGAGTTTACCAGAAGGATTGACCTTTCCCATGATCAAGTCAGCAATGGAATTACCACCTTCCATGCCAGGTTGCCAAGCACAGAGGATAGCATCTGGATAGCTGCTCCATGATGCCGTCTCGATGACACTACCAGAGTTGATGATGACAATCACGGGCTTGCCTGCTGCATGGAAAGCATTACATACATCGAGAATCAGTGCATGCTCCTCAGGAACAAGGTTAAATTCTGTGGCAATGTCGCGATCTACCCCCTCACCTGCCTGACGACCAATGGTAATGATGGCTGCGTCGGCACCCTCAACCTCCTTGTTGATGGCGATGGGGGCAATGGCGATCTCGGGATATTTCTGCTGGCCCATCATCTCGGTCTGGAACCACTTTGCAGGATGACGCTCTGCCTGGAATTTTACTCGGGCATAGGCGATGTATTTGCGGTAGATGTCTGTGAGGGTCTCAGACGAGCTTATGCCGGCGTTCTTCAGACCTTCAAGCATATCAACCACATAAGGCGGATGTACACAACCGGAACCTGTACCACCAGAGAGGAAGTCATAGGACTTCTCACCAAAGAGGGCTACAGTCTTGATGGCTCCGTTTTTCCAAGGCAGGGTGCCATTGTTCTTCAGCATGACGATGCCCTCAGCAGCACTTTGGCGGGTGATAGCAGCATGAGCTTTGAAGTCAGGTGCGTTAGAAGCTGGGTATTTATGAAAACTTGGAGTCTTGACGATATATTCGAGCATGCGGCGCACGTTTCGATCAACATCTGCTATATCTAGTTTGCCTTCTTTTACACCCTTGATGATCTCCTGAACCTGTGCAGGCTGACCTGGTTCCATCAGGTCGTTGCCTGCATGAACCTCACTGATGGTAGTTAAGCCCTCACGGATACCAATCCAGTCAGTCATGACGATACCCTTAAAGCCCCAATCGTCGCGTAGGATCTTTGTAAGCAGGTCATGGTTGCCCATAGAATACTGGCCATTGACCTGATTATAAGAGGCCATGACAGTCCAAGGGTTACTCTCGCGGACTGCAATCTCAAAACCACGCAGGTAGAGTTCACGGGCTGCACGCTGGGACACACGTTCATCAACACTGGTGCGATCCGTCTCCTGAGAGTTGACTGCGAAGTGTTTAGCTGACACACCTGCGCCCTGACTCTGAACACCATTGATGTATGCCGCCGCAATCTTACCTGTCAGCAGTGGGTCTTCAGAATAATACTCGAAGTTACGACCGCAAAGAGGATTGCGGTGAAGGTTCATGCCAGGACCAAGGATCACGTCGCAGCGGTATTCCTTGGTCTCATTGCCAATGGCTTCACCCACCTTGCTGACAAGGTCGGTATTCCATGTAGAAGCGAGACATGAGCCAATAGGGAAGGCTGTTGCATAATAGGTCTTGTCGGTGCCTTTGCGTGTTGGGTCAATACGTACACCTGCAGGACCATCGGTGAGCACTGTGGCAGGAATGCCAAGACGAGGAATTGCAGGCGATGTACCTGCTGCACCTGCTACGAGGTCGGCTTCACCGCCTACGACAGCCTGGTCGCCAAAGAAATTGTTAGCACCTCCTACAAGGAGTTTTGCCTTCTCCTCAAGGGTCATTGCTTGGAGCACCTCGTCGATATTGTCGGCGCGGAGCTGGGGTTGCGCATTAGTTGTCATTGCGAATGATGCTGTAAGCAAAGTAATTAATAATTTTTTCATTGTCCTAAGTGGTTAGAGTTATCTAGTTTTATGGAAATATCTTAAACTCATATCCCTCATCGCGTAGCCATTTAAGACACTCGGGAAGGGCTGTCTTTAGTTTTTCTATTGACTTTAGGGAATCATGGAAAGTGATGATGGATCCATTACGGGTGTAACGTTTAACGTTTGCCACGACATCTTCAGCTGTCATCCATTTCGAGTAATCACGGGTTACCACATCCCACATCACAATTTTGTACTTGCGGGAGAGCCAGGCATATTGGGCCATCCGCATCCAACCGTGTGGCGGGCGAACGTAATGGCTGTGGATGTAGGCATTGGCTTTCTCTACGTTGTAGCTATACTCATGGATGGTGTGGGTGAGACCCTGTATATGGTTATGGGTGTGATTGCCCACCTGATGCCCCTCAGCAACAATCCGTTCATAGAGATCGAGATGCTTGCGAACATTGTCGCCAACCATGAAGAACGTGGCTTTGATACCGAATTCCTTGAGCGTATCGAGAATAAAAGGGGTAGCCTCAGGGATGGGGCCATCATCGAAGGTCAGATAGACTGCCCGTTCGTGACGGTCCATTCTCCAATAGGCTTTAGGATAGAGCCAGCGGAGATAGATAGCTGGTTGTTCAATAAACATATATTATTCCTTTATTCTCCAAATGTACCTCCCTTCGACTGGTAAAGCTGCATGTAAGCCTGGAACTGCTTCTCCATCTGCTCTGCTTTCTTAGGATTGATGATATCCTGTACTTCAAGCAGTTGCTGCATAATATAAATATGTATCATACAGTCGTGCATCGAGTTCCCGAACCAGGTACCATCGAGTGAGCAATACCAGACAAGATACTGGCCTGCTTTCTTCCATAACTGGTCGAGAATCTGCTGAGCCTTCTGGTTCTGTCCTGTGAAGGCATAGGAGCGAACCAAGTCGACAGAACCACTCTGGTAGTCATGACGCACATTATAAGATGGAATCTCCTTGTCGCACTTGGCGAGCACATCTTTTGCCTTCTCAATCTTACCCTCCTGAGCGAGAGCGAGAGCGAGCTGAGCCAGTAGACGACGGTGAGTGAAGCACATGCGAGTCACCGTCTCGTCAAGGTAGATGCCTTCCTGGTTGATTCCACCAAACTTAAACTTATGCATCACATTATCATAAGTCTTTTCCGTGTCGAAGTTCTTAGCGCCTGGCTTATTCGTGGTAAACGGTGTGATGCGGTTGGCAAGACCCTCCTGAACAAAGTTGTCACCAAGATTCATATAGTTCTCAGAACCAACAGTGAGTGCCACGTAAATAGGACGTGTCCAGTTACACTGGGCAATCATCTCAAGCATCATCAAGTCACCCTTATAGAGCGCATTCTTACCCTTGAGTGAGATGACCATCTTGTCAGGGATAGAGTCGCTGGCCATCATCATACCACTCTTGCGTACAGCATCTTTGTCAATAGTGACATAAACAGTATCAGTAGGTATCACGTGGAAGTCCTGATGCTTTGAACGAACCCAATACTGCAGAATGTTCTTAAGCTCGAACGGCTCATCGCCAAACTGCTTGCTGGCTTCCTCAGGATTTTCTTGATAAAGATCTAATACCTGCTCCTTCAACGATGGATCCACCTGAACGTACTCATTCGTGCCGGCACAGTATTCCAGTCGGCTCCACGTGATTGGCACGCTAGGAGAGTCGTAGGCAGGACGGCGCATCTGGTCAATATACCAGTCCGTTTGGAGATAAGAGAGGTTACATACACGTGCGTCTGTACGAATACCTTCTGTATCTTGATTGTACCAGAGTGGGAAAGTATCATTGTCACCATTGGTGAATATGATCGGATTACCCTTTTCCTGAAGGGTCATCAGATAATTCTGACCGAAATCACGACAGCAGTAACGACCGGAACGATCATGATCGTCCCAGGTCTGACTAGCCATCTGGACAGGTACAACTAGGCATACTAGAGATACTAGTCCTGCTAGAACTAGATTCTCTTTCTTGAGTTTGCGGTTCAACCAGTCAATGATGGCAGCTACACCCATACCACACCAGATGGCAAATGCATAGAACGAACCAGCATAGGCGTAATCGCGCTCACGTGGTTGCATCGGTGTCTGGTTAAGATAGATGACGATAGCCAAACCCGTCATGAAGAAGAGGAAGAAGACCACCCAGAACTGTCGGATGCCAATGGGATCATCAATAGTCTTTGTCTGTCCGTTTTCAGTGATAGTGCGCTTTCTGGTGTACCATGCCTGCCAGAATAATCCGAAAAGTCCCAGCAGCAAAGGCAGACAGTAAAATACATTATGTCCTTTATTCTCCTTCAGTTCGTCAGGAAGAAGGTCTTGATCGCCAAGACGTGCATTATCGATGAATGGAATACCTGAAAGCCAGTTGCCATGCTCCAGTTCACCATTACCTTGGATATCATTCTGTCGTCCGGCAAAGTTCCACATGAAATAGCGCCAATACATGAAATTGCATTGGTATGACAAGAAGAATCGGATGTTCTCAAGTTGTGATGGCATCTTAATCGTCATTGGCTCACCGCAACGGTCATAGGGGACTTCATAGCCATCGACACCACCCATCCATGACTCATAAGCAGCAGCATGACCTGCATCATACATGCGTGGGAAGAGCATGTTCTGAGCATACTTGTACTCATCCTTGGTGCGGACTACAAAGTATGAATCCTTCTCGTCGTCAGAGGCTTTTTCTTTACGTTGATAGACAGGTTTGCCTTTCGACATGACCGGACGGCAGTACTGACCATCGGATTCGAGGGCCACCTGCGAAGTGTAGGCCTGTCCGTAAAGAAGTGGACGGTATCCATATTGATCGCGCCCTAGATAATCGCCGAGTGTAAAGATGTCCTCAGGCGAGTTCTGGTCCATCGGAGGATTGGCCGAGGAACGGATGACGATGAGCGCGTATGTTGAATAGCCAATCATCAGCATCAGCATACAGAGCAACATGGTGTTTTTGATGCGGGCGCTGATGAGTAGCTCTTTGTCTTTCTTCAGTCCCAGCACGTACCAGAGAATGCCCAATACGATAATGCCGATGATGAAAGCTGACCATCCAAAACCGTAGAATGGGATGCCGAGCATACCCACGGAGAGCAGGAAAGCAATGTTCTGTGTCTTCTGTCCGTGACGTTGTGTCTGGGTCTCATAGACAGCCCAGATAACACTTGTAATCAGTAAGATAATATATATGATCTCACCCGTGTTGAAGGGCATTCCTAAAGAGTTGACAAAGAACAGCTCAAACCATCCTCCAACAGTGATGATACCAGGAACGACGCCATAGAGGACGCCTGCCAGAATTACAATAGAGATTGCTAATGCGATGAGTGATCCTTTCAAGTTGGCATCAGGAAAGCGACGATAATAATATACCAATACGATGGCAGGAACACAAAGCAGGTTCAGCAGGTGAACACCAATAGAGAGTCCTGTCATATACATGATGAGTACCAACCAGCGGTCAGAATGAGGCTCATCCGCATGATCTTCCCATTTTAGAATCAGCCAGAATACCACAGCTGTGAAAGCTGAGGAATAAGCATAGACCTCGCCCTCAACAGCAGAGAACCAGAAAGTGTCGCTGAAGGTGTAGATGAGTGCTCCCACCAGACCTGACGCCTCGATGGCAATTATCTTGGGGAGGGATAACTCATTCCAATTGCTGACAAGCAATTTACGAGTGAGGTGTGTGATACTCCAGAATAGGAACAGGATACATGTAGCTGAGAGCAGGGCACTCATCATATTAACCATTCTGGCTACCTGTGTGGGATCACTTGTGAACTGTGAGAACAGATTGGCTGTCAGCATAAAGAATGGTGCCCCAGGTGGGTGACCGATTTCCAGTTTATACCCCGTTGTGATAAACTCCGGACAGTCCCAGAAACTGGCTGTCGGCTCAATCGTAGAACAATAGACGATGGCAGCTATAAGAAAAGATAGCCATCCAAGAATATTGTCCACCAATTTGAATTTTTTCATCTAAGAAATATATTATCTAACGTTAAAATTCATATGTCGGATGCAAAGGTACAACTTAAAATTAAGAATGAAGAATGAAGAATTAAGAATTTATGGTTGCTCTACATTAATTAACGTTACAAAAACAGTCCAGCACCATATATGAGTATGATATAGCGAAATATTTTGCCCACTGTGATAGCAATGAATGTGATGATGATATTAGAACGCATAAGGCCTAAAGCAATGGTAATAGCACTACCTAAAACAGGTACAAATGCAAAGAATCCCATCCATGCTCCTCGACCAGCCAAGAAACGGTGAGCTTTATCAAGGTCTTTCTTTTTCACATGCAGATATTTCTCTATCCATTCCATCTTACCCATTCTGCCAATACCATAGTTGACGATACTGCCTAACACGTTTCCTGTGGTTCCGTAAACCATCAGCTGCCAAGGGTCAAGCCCTGTTGCCATCAGGGCTATCATGACAGCCTCGCTGGAGAAAGGGAAGAAACTACCTGCCAGGAAGGCTGCTAACAACATTCCCCAATAGCCATATTGGGTTAGAAATGTTATGATGAAATCCATAAATTATAGCCTGTAACAAGTAATATAACCGTCAGAGTTATCATGAAAAGAATATTCGTGAATCTGCTGTTTGTAAGTGCAAAGAAATGAGCTATCATGGGACTGACAACCAGAATAAGGACATGTATGACTATATCGTAGCAATGGGGCTTTATCAGCAATAGAACTATTGAGAATACTGCAGTCGTAATAAAACTAAAGAAAATCTGACGCACGCGAACAGTGTCTTTATAACTGGTGGTTATGAAGTGTAAACTGCCAATAGTCATTAGTATTACAATGAGAGCCAGTAATATCAACTGATGTATATGGAGCTCGGAATAATCAGGAAGTGACATCATATGGGTAAGTGGCTCCCAATGGCTTGTTAAGAGCTCTATGCTGTCTTTACCCTGAAATATGAAATAAGGCATGCAAAGCCAATAGGGTGTAAACAGACCTACGAGCGAGGCAAAGAAGGTCGGCCACGAGAGGGAACTGATAAACCTGGCCATCATGATCCACAAAATGGGCAGGTAATAAAGCACCTCACTCTCCATAATACTGCCAGCACTTAAAAAGAAGAAGGTGTAAAAGGTCCACCCCACAGAGCGCTTGTCCTGATAGCAGTGCCAGAGCAGGTAGAATGAGATAGCAGCCCCCATCTGCATAATGGCGCATGAGCGTGATTCGAAAAGAAACACTGCTGCACAGGTGATAATAAGGTAAAAGCTCGAAACCAAACGGCTATAGATTCGTATGAGCATATTCTCCTTATTAATCATCATCATCATAAACGCAGACACAACGAAGCAGCTAAACTGTATCCACCACTGATGTGATACCAGGCCAGCGCAAAGCCAGATGAGAATACTATAGAAGGCCGCTATAGGCAATGTATAGCGGCTCTCTGCAATCCTGTTTTGTAAGCGCTTACTCATAAGTCAGCACCGATATCGCGACGGAAATACTTATCGGTAAACTGTATTTTCTGTGCTTCTTCGAAAGACTTCTGTAATGCCTCTGCTTTGTCTTTACCATAAGAAGATACTGCAATGACACGGCCGCCAGCGGTTACAACCTCACCATCCTTCATGGCTGTACCACTATGGAAAACGATGCTCCCCTCCACGTTCTCGATGCCTTTGATGGGATAGCCTTTCTTATATTCTTGGGGATAACCGCCAGATACCAGCATCACACAAACAGCTGCTCTCTCGTCAAAAGCGATCTCCCGTTTGTCAAGATTACCTTCAGCCACACCTTCAAACAGATCTACGATGTCGCTCTTCAGGCGCAGCATCACACTCTCTGTCTCTGGATCACCCATACGGCAGTTGTACTCGATGACCATCGGCTCACCCTTCACATTGATAAGACCAAAGAAGATGAATCCCTTATAGTCGATATTCTCTGCAGCCAAACCTTCTACTGTAGGACGAATGATGCGATCCTCCACCTTCTGCATCCACTCTTTGGTGGCGAAAGGTACAGGAGTCACGCTGCCCATGCCGCCAGTGTTCAAACCAGTGTCGTGCTCACCAATACGCTTATAGTCCTTAGCCTCTGGCAGAATCTTGTAGTGCTGGCCATCAGTCAGAACAAAGACAGAACACTCGATGCCGCTTAGGAATTCCTCGATAACCACCTGCGATGAGGCATTGCCGAACATGCCGCCCAGCATCTCTTTCAACTCTTTCTTAGCCTCGTCAAGGGTAGGGAGGATGAGTACACCCTTACCGGCACAAAGACCATCGGCCTTCAGCACATAGGGAGCCTCCAGTGTCTCAAGGAACTTCAATCCTTCTTCTAGGTGCTCACCATCGAAGGTCTGATAACGGGCTGTCGGGACATGGTGGCGCTGCATAAAGGCCTTTGCAAAATCCTTTGAGCCTTCCAGCACAGCTCCTGCCTTTGAGGGACCAATCACTGGTACGTTCTTGGTACGGGCATCGTTCTTCAACTCATCGTAGATACCCTTTACCAGAGGATCTTCTGGTCCTACCACCACCATATTGATGCCTTTCTCTACTACGAAGTTCTTGATAGCCTCAAAATCGTCGGCCTTCATCGCTACATTCTCACCACAGTTACCTGTACCTGCATTACCTGGGGCAATGTAAAGCTTCTCGCATTTGTCACTTTGAGCAATTTTCCAAGCTAAGGCGTGCTCACGACCGCCACTTCCTAACAGTAATATTTTCATTTTAATTGTCAATTATTTCAAGTAATCTTCGAAATATTGTGTAATTCTCTCATGGAGATGCACAGAAGCATGACCTCGCATGTTGTGTTCCTCGCCGGGATAAGCGAAGAAGTCGGCCTGGGTTCCTGCCTTAACACAGGCATCGAGGAACGAGAGACAGTGCTGCGGCACCACCGTGTTGTCGTTATAGCCCGTGATAATCTGCAACTTGCCTCTCAGGTTCTTTGCCCTGCTGATGAGGCTGCTCTTGGCATAGCCTTCAGGATTATCCTCAGGGGTACCCATGTAGCGTTCGCCATACATCACTTCGTACCATTTCCAGTCGATGACAGGACCACCTGCTACACCTACTTTGAATACATCAGGGTAGTTCAGCATCAGTGAGATTGTCATAAATCCACCAAAGCTCCAACCGTGAACACCCAGTCGATCCATATCCACATAAGGTTGCTTCTTTAAGAACTCCACGCCCATCATCTGATCCTGCATTTCTATCTGACCTAACTGATGGAAAGTGGCTTGTTCAAAGTCTCTGCCTCTGTTCTCAGACCCCCGATTGTCGAGGATGAACACAATGTATCCCTTTTGTGCCATATAGGTCTCCCATGAACGGCTGGCCCAATGCCATGATGCATCTACATTGTGGGCATGAGGTCCGCCATATACATAAACCACCGTGGGGTATTTCTTGCTGGGGTCAAAGTCATGTGGCTTCACCATCCGATAGTATAAATCGGTAGTGCCGTCGGCAGCTTTGATACTACCATTGGTGTAAATAGGCTGTATAAAGTCCTTCCAAGGGTCTTGCGCGTTCAGCAATCTTGTGGTAAGTCCTTTCTTGGTGTTTACAATGTCAATGAAACGTGGGGCGGTGGGCGTTGATAGCTTCAAACAAGCTTGCTGGCCTGATGCTGAAAGCTGGGCACTCTGAATGACTCCAGTGCCTTGTCCCAGTAGTGTACGCTTGCCTGTCTTTATACTCACACTATATAGGTTGCTTTGCAACAGATCCTTTTCATTGCTTAAGTAGAGAATGCTTTGTGCTTCCTGATTAAAGCCTACAAACTCCAACACTACCCATTTGCCGCTGGTAATCTGCTTCAGTTCCTTTCCATTCTTATCAAATAGGTATAGGTGGTTATAGCCGTCCTTCTGACTCTGCATGATGAACTTGGTCTCGTCCCAGGGCAGAAACTGGATAGGAGTCAATGGCTCCACATATTTGTCTGAAGTTTCCCGATATAGTTCGGCAATCTTGGCTCCTGTCGTAGCATCGTAAGATACCAGACAGCAGTCGTTCTGCTTACGATTCAGTTCAAACATATAAACCGTCTTGCCGTCGGGTGCCCAGGCAATGTTTGTGAAATAACGATTGGTAGGATCACCAGCCTGAAGATAAACGGTCTTGTCTGTTCTCAGGTCATAGACTCCCACTGTCACCTGATGACTCGTCATACCAGCCATAGGATATTTGTCAGGCTCATAAGTGGCTGAACGTGGAAAGATATCTACCTGCGGATAGTCAGTCACCATACTCTGATCCATCCGATAAAATACCAGCTTCTGTCCATCTGGACTCCAGAAAGTACCTTTATTAATGCCGAACTCATTGCGGTGCACACTCTGTCCGTAAACAATCTCACGACTTCCGTCAGATGATAGCTGATGCTTCTTACCATTGCCATCTACGACATAAAGCTGATGATCTTCCACGTAGGCTGTTGCACGCGAAACAGCGTTCCAGTCGTTAGCCTCTTGGCCTGATATACTATCCTGCCAAACAATCTGCTTGCTCTTAAAGTCCAGCAAGATAAACGCCTTCCTGTTGCCTAAGGCCACAATGGGCTTCTCAGGGTAGGGGAATGTGGCGTTCATTAAATGACGTACATATGTCTCCTCGTCACTCCCTGCCCACTTGTTGATATCGTCGAGTGTAAACAGTTCTTTCTTTTTACCAGTTTTGGTATCGATGATATAACAAGCTTCCACATCTGTCTGAACCAGCTTCTCTCCCCACCATGTGAGCCACATGTTTTGCGGACGCAGATTGGCATAGTTTGTTCCGCCAAAGTTCAGATCCTCAAGGGTGAAAAGCTTGTCCTGTGCACTCATTGTTGTGGAGACTAACATGGCTATTGTGGCCAGTATCAGTTTAATCTTCATCATCGTCGAATCTCTTTTTCTTCCCGAAGTCTCTTTTTCCGAAGTCTCTTTTTCCACCACGCTTAAAGTCTTTCTTGTCTTTATCTCGACCGAACTCCTTACGCTCTTTGCGATCCTTGCCGCTACGGTCAAAACTTTCGTGTCCACCACGATTCTTGTTCAACTCGTGCTTGTGGAAGGTGAATGAACGGATGTCGGCTTCTTCGTTCTGCTCCGTCTCTTCCAGACGTTGTTTGAATTCGCGGTTTTTCTTGAAACGGTGTTTCTCAGACATCTGACGTTTCTCTTCTTCCGTCTTGACAATACCACCTTCAGAACGGAAATCCTTCAATTTGCCGTCAAACATCTGGTACTTACGGAACTCACATTCCAGGGATCCGTTATAAAGAGGATATTTGATGCTGGGCTTCAGACCGATCTGCTCGAAGCATTCTTCGCGATAAGACAGCACCCAGGCATCATTGCCTTTGAACTGATGCTTCAGTCGCTCTCCGATCATCTTATAGGTTCCAAGAAGGTCAGGTGTAGAGATACGCTCGCCATAAGGTGGGTTCGTGATAATGATGCTCTTTTCAGTAGGTTGCGTAAAATCCTTAAAGTCTTGCTGCTTGATGGTGATATCATTGGAAAGACCGGCGGCTTTCACATTCAGAAGGGCGGTGTTCACAGCCTTGATGTCAACATCATAACCATAAATATGATGCTTGAACGTTCGTTCCTGACTATCGTCATTATAGATGTTGTCGAAGAGCTCTGCATCGAAATCGGGCCATTTCTCAAACGCATATTCTTTGCGGAATAAGCCTGGAGCCATGTTCTTGGCAATCAGAGCTGCTTCAATCAACAGGGTACCAGATCCGCACATGGGGTCGATGAAGTCGGTGTCACCCTTCCAGCCTGACATCAGAATCATACCTGCAGCCAGTACCTCATTCAACGGCGCTTCTACACTCTCCTGTCTGTAACCGCGACGATGTAATGACTCTCCACTAGAGTCCAGACTCAGTGTGCACTGGTCTTCAGCAATATGCATGTTCAGACGAATGTCGGGATTTGCTACTGAGATGTTCGGACGCTTGCCTGTTACCTCACGGAGCTGGTCAACAATAGCATCCTTTACTTTGTATGATACAAACTTTGAATGGCGGAATTCTTCAGAAAAGACAACAGAGTCAACGGCAAATGTCTTGTCTTGTCCGATATATTGTGACCATTCTATTTTCTTGATTTCCTCATAAACGTCATCTGCACTCTTTGCCTTGAAGTGACGGATGGGTTTTAATATCCTGATGGCAGTGTGCAACTGAAAGTTTGCACGATACATCATTTCTTTATCACCTGTAAACGATACCATTCGTCTACCGATCTTTACATCATTAGCCCCCAGTTGGGTCAGCTCCTTCGCCAGTACAGGTTCCAGTCCCATAAACGTCTTGGCGATCAATTCAAAATTCTGTTCCATTTTAATGTTGCTTATTGAGCAATTGTCGGAATTGCGTGTGCAAAGTTAATGGAAGTCGGTCGAAAAAACAAATATTTCGCAAAAAAAGATGCGCTTTTTTGTGTTATTCCAAATTATTTATTAATTTTGCGCACATCTATTTGATAAATTATGGTGAATCTTCTTCTCGCAAATAGTCAATCAAATGTCTTCGTCCTCGTTTTCTGGATGATAGCTGTGGGTGTTGCTTTATTTTTCGTTGGTACTATTTTCTTTCAGCGCAAAAAGGGTAAGCAATTGAAGGAAGAACTTCAGCAATTGGATAAAATCAAACAGAACAACACCGAATATGAATTTGTGCTCAAGGCGATGAAGATTGCCGTTTGGCGTTATGATGCCCGTACGCAGTCTTTTACTTATGAAAATGATTTCCGTGAAGGTGTGAATACCTATGTGCCGGATGATAATGAGACTCTCTCACAGACTCTTACCGCTATTAGCCCGTCTGATGTAGCTCGTGTCAACAAATCGTTTGGCGATATCGTGGAAGGACGGACGGATTTCTATCATGAGGAGTATCAGGTCAACAATCTGTCAGCTGGTGCCTCTTATTGGGAGGAAAGCTATGCCACGATTGTAGAACGCGATGAGAATGGTCTGCCGCTGAAGATTGTGGGAACCTCACAGCGTATTGACGAACGCAAAGAGTTGGAGGCTTCTCTGGTAGCAGCTCGTAACAAGGCCGAGGAGAGCGATCGCCTGAAGACTGCCTTCCTGGCGAATATGGGGCACGAGATTCGTACGCCGTTGAATGCCATTGTTGGTTTTGCTGACTTGTTGCCAGTTGTGGAGAGTGAGGAAGACCGTAATCAGCTGATTCGTGAAATCCAGACCAACAACAATAAATTGTTGCGTATCATCGATGGTCTTGTCAGTATGTCTAAGATTGAGGCTGGTGCTAAGAGCTTGATGATGGCGAAAGTCGATGTCAATCAGTTGCTCCTGCAGATGGTTGATACTTATAAACCTACCACCATGCTTGAACTCACCACCGAATGTCCATTAGAGCAGCTTCTGATACAGACCGACAGGGAAAAACTGATGGAAATCCTTGATAATCTGACGCAGAATGCTCTGAAGTTCACTGAGGCGGGTAGTGTCACTTTGGGATATGATGCTCTTGGTGACCGTGTGCGCATCTGGGTGAAAGATACTGGTAAGGGTATTCCTGCTGAGGATCAGGAGCGCATCTTTGAACGTTTTGTGAAGCTGGATGAGTATATTCCAGGTACAGGTCTTGGCCTTTCTGTGGCAAAGTCTCATGTGCTTAGCCTGAATGGCACCATAGGAGTAGAGTCACAAGTAGGCGAAGGCTCTACGTTCTGGATAGAGCTTCCGATGGGTTAATCATGTGTACACATTACTATCATATCTGTTCTTGCAACTTTTATGGCAATACTTCCGTCAAATGTACAGGAAGTAAAACCAAAAATGATAGAAAGATGAAAAGAAAACATTTGTTTCTGAAGGGGCTGCTGTTGATGTCAGTAGCTGTTATGTCCACCTCGTGTATGCATCAGCTGAATGAGTTGAAGATAGGAGGCGGTCCTGTTATCACAGAGTCTCGCAACTTGAAGGGCTTTGAGAAGATTGAGATCAACGGCTCTCCCAATGTGTGTTATGCCCAGGCTGACTCCTTTTCTGTGAGGGTGAAGTGCTCAAAAGAAGGGCAGGAGAACATTCTGACTGATGTCAATAATGGCACACTCTCTATCCGTAATCGTGGAAAAGTGGGTGTCGTCAACATCGTGATTCATGATGAGGATCAGGCAGTGATTTATGTCACATCTCCCGATCTGACCAGTGTCCGCCTGAATGGGTCGGGTGACTTCAATGCAGAGCAGCGCATTGATACTGATCAGATGGAGATCACACTTCGTGGTTCTGGTGATATAGCGTTTAGGGACCTGATATGTGATGAGTGCCGTGTAGAGCTGGTCGGCTCAGGAAATATCGACATCAACCGCTTGGAAGCGAAGACCTCAGATGTCAGTCTGATAGGCTCTGGTGATATTGTAATAGATCAACGGCGGGTACTCACTACTCGTATGGGACTGAAAGGCTCTGGTGATATCAAGGTGGATTTCCAAGAGGGGTGTCAGGCTGTTGACTGTGAACTGCGAGGCTCTGGCGATATCACGTTAAGTGGTGTCGTATCGCGCTTCTCACAGCATAAGAGCGGTTCTGGTGACATTGATGTTGATAAGTTGAAAATGCAGTAATGACTATGATGGAATGAAATATGCAATCTTGGCCGCAGGGGAAGGCTCACGCTTGATACAAGAAGGTGAGACAGAACCGAAACCTCTCATACAGGTGGGTGGTGAGGCTTTGATAGATCGGCTCTTGCGTGTCTTTATGACTAACGATGCCACAGAGATTGCCGTTATCTGTAATGCACAGATGACGGCAGTTGCCGCTTATCTGGAGACAGCCCGCAAAATGGCTGGGATACCGCTTCGTGTAATGGTCAAATCCACGCCCAGTTCCATGCATAGTCTCTGGGAACTCCGTCATTGGCTTGAGGATGCGCCTTTCATCCTGACAACTGTTGACACAATCTTCCAGGAACAAGAGTTTGCGGCGTATGTTCGAGCCTTCCGCCAGATGACAGTTGACGGACTGATGGGTGTGACTGATTATATTGACGACGAGCGCCCCCTTTATGTCAATACTGATGCTACCCTTCATATCACATCTTTTACTGACTCCTCTGAGCAGCCGCATTTCGTCAGTGCAGGCATCTATGGACTGACGCCTCGATGCTTTGATACTTTAAACCGCTGTATCGAACGAGGCGAACAGCGTATGCGTAATTTCCAACGGGCACTGATAGCTGATGGCCTTAGACTGCAGGCCTGGCCTTTCATAAAGGTGCTAGACATCGACCACGTGTCTGATATCCTGAAGGCAGAACAATTCTTGCGTGTATGAAGATCCTGATGATACGACGGGCAGAACAGTTCTCTCCTCATTCCGTTGAGAACGATAGGGCGATCCTCGCTGCTGTGGCAGCAAGGTTGTCTCAGCGAGGGCATGTTGTCACACAGATCGACGAGTGTGCCTCTGTATCCAGTCTTTCTGTCGAAACGCCAGATTTCATCTTCTCGATGGCGCGTCTCCCCGAAACGCTCCGTCTGTTACAATCGTCAGGCATCAAGGTTGTCAATACCCCGTCGAGTGTCGAACAGTCTTCACGCCGCAAGTTGCATGAGCTGATGGTCTCCCTTCATCTGCCTGTTCCTTCTGGCGAACCACTTCATGGCTATTGGCTGAAGCGGGGGGATGCTGCCGCACAGACAGCAGAGGATGTGGTCTATGCGCCTGATGCAGTGGCACTTGATGAAGCTAAGGCTGAGATGCGGGCTCGTGACATTCATGACTATCTGGTAAGTCCTCATATACAGGGCGACCTGGTAAAGTTCTATGGTGTCCTTTCTGCCGGTTTCTTCCGCCATTTCTATCCCACCGATGATGGCTTGACGAAGTTTGGACAAGAGCGTCTGAATGGCGAGGCTCATCATTATCCCTTTGATGTCAGTGAACTACGAAAAAAGGCTGAGCAGCTGGCATCTGCGGTGGGATTGGAGGTCTATGGCGGTGATTGTATTGTGCGAAGCGATGGCAGTTTCTGTTTCATCGACTTCAACGACTGGCCCAGTTTCTCGCGCTGTCGTGAGGAAGCAGCTGAGGCCATCGCATCATTAATAAAATTGTCAAATAGTAAAATTGTCAAATAACAAGGTGGCTACATTCAAGGAGTTGTTGCAGTTGTCGTTTAAGTCAGAGGATACGGAGGAGTGGCTGGATGTCCATTTCACCCGTCCTATAGGTCTGGTCTTTGCGCTGCTGTGGAATAGTCTTGGCATCCATCCCAATGTCATCACCATCCTCTCGATCTTTTTGGGAATAGGCGCTGGCTGGATGTTCCATTTCTCTGATGTGTGGCATAACCTCTGGGGTGTTCTCTTGCTGATGCTGGCCAACTTCTGCGACTCTACCGATGGTCAGATGGCGCGCCTGACGGGTAAGAAAACGCTGGTGGGACGTGTGCTCGACGGCTTCTCTGGTGATGTCTGGTTTGCCGCTATCTACATTGGTATCGTTGTCAGACTGTGGCATCAGCCGATACCAGGTACGGAGATGCCCTGGGGCATTTCCATCTTCCTGTTGGCTGCTTTGGCAGGATTCCGTTTTCATGCCTCTCAGAGTTCATTAGCCGACTATTATCGTCAGATACATCTCTATTTCCTGTTGGGTAAGACGGGTAGCGAACTCGACAACTACCGGCAGCAGCGTGCTATCTATGAACAACTCCCAAAGGGTCATCTCTTTGCGCGAGTGTTCTACTTCAATTATGCCAACTATTGCAGAAGCCAGGAGCGGCGCACGCCTGAATTCCAACGTTTCTTTGCCCGATGGCACCAGCAGCCGCCTAAGCAGATTTGCGAACAGTTCCTGCAGGGGAGCCGACCGCTGATGAAATACACTAATCTGCTGACCTTCAATGCGCGTGCCATCACCCTTTATGTCACCTGCTTGTTGGATTGTCCGTGGGTCTATCCGCTGATGGAGATCACACTCTTCCAGGCGATGTATGTCTATATGCATCGCAAGCATGAAGCGCTTTGTCGCGCTCTGACACCTCATAAAGGCTATATCTTCGATTACGGAGGCACGCTGGATACTGCAGGCGTGCATTGGCGTCAGGTGATTTGGGATGCCTATGTGCGTCATCAGGTGCCAGTCACCGAACAGCAGTTCCGCGAGGCTTACGTTTTCGTGGAACGCCAGTTGGGTGCCCAACCGCTGATACAACCCGACTTCACTTTCCGTCAGACATTGGATCTGAAGATACGTCTGCAGTTGGAGCATCTGATTCAGAACGGTTTGGCATCATCTGCGACAGATAAGTATCACGCAGCGATGGTTGATGAGCTGTATGCGATGGTTCAGCAAGCCACGGCACATAGTATCGCCGTTCTGCAGCAGTTGACAGATGGCCCCAAAGTGCTGGTGAGCAACTTCTATGGCAATTTGACAACGGTTCTGCATGAGTTCGGTTTCGACGGCTGTTTCCTGCAGGTCATAGAGTCCGCGGTCGTTGGTATCCGAAAGCCCGATCCCCGCATCTTTCAGTTAGGGATAGAGGCCCTTGGGATGCCTCCTGAAGAGATTGTCGTGGTGGGCGACAGTCTGGAGAATGATATCCTGCCGGCTCGCGAGTTAGGTTGTCGGGCTGTATGGTTTAATAAACAAAGTAACAAAGAGATATGAATCAATCGAAAGTAAGTCCGGCAGAAGGTCGGTTAGGTATCTTGGTGGTAGGTTGCGGTGCTGTTGCCACCACACTGATGACGGGTGTGCTGATGGCTCGTAAAGGGTTGGCAAAGCCCATAGGCTCCATGACACAATACGATAAAATTCGCGTTGGCAAGGGCGGGGAGTGCCAGTATCTGAATTACGGTGCCATCGTGCCGTTGGCGCGACTCTCCGATCTCGTGTTCGGCTGTTGGGATGTCTATCCCCAGAATGCCTATCAGGCAGCGAGGTATGCCGAGGTACTGAAGGAGCAGGATATCGAGCCTGTGCACGACGAACTGGAACAGATCATACCGATGCGTGCGGCCTTCGATCCGAACTATGCCAAGCGGCTGTCGGGTGAGCATGTGATGCAGGTGGAGGAGAATGGTTCGTGCCGACAACCCACGCGCTGGGAGATGGTTTCTGCCTTACGTGCCGACATCCGCCGCTTCAAGACTGAACACGACTGTGCGCGCCTGGTGGTGCTCTGGGCTGCCTCTACGGAGATCTATGTGCCGGTAGATGAGTCGGTACACTATCATCTAACTGATCTTGAAGCAGCGATGCAGGCCGACGATCGCAGTCATGTGGCACCATCCATGTGTTATGCCTATGCCGCCCTTTCCGAAGGCGTGCCTTTCATCATGGGTGCGCCAAACACTACGGTGGATATCCCAGCCATGTGGGAGCTGGCGGAACGCATGCAGACGCCGATAGCAGGCAAGGATTTTAAGACAGGACAGACGCTCGTCAAGTCTGGTTTCGCCCCCATCATAAGCACCCGCTGTCTCGGACTCAGCGGCTGGTTCTCCACCAACATCCTTGGCAATCGTGACGGTTTGGTGCTCGATGAGCCGGAGAACTTCCATACCAAGGAGGTCTCAAAGCTCTCCACTTTGGAGACAATCCTAGATGCCGACTCGCAGCCGGAGCTGTATGGCGACTACTACCACAAGGTGCGCATCAACTACTATCCGCCTCGCAATGACAATAAGGAGTCGTGGGACAATATCGACATCTTTGGCTGGATGGGTTATCCCATGCAGATCAAGATCAATTTCCTTTGTCGTGACTCAATCCTGGCAGCACCCGTGTGCCTTGACCTCTGTCTGCTTATCGATCTTGCAGCCCGTGCAGGGCGTTATGGCATCCAGCGCTTCCTGAGCTTCTTCCTGAAGAGCCCGATGCACGACTACCGGGTAGGGGAGCAGCCTGTCAACCACCTCTATCAGCAATACACCATGCTGAAGAACGCTCTCCGCGAGATGGGCGGCTACCCCTCCGATGAACTGCTGGATTGAGATACTCCCCAGCCAGGGCTGCACCGTAAAGGGTGTTCTGTATCTTTGAGATATAGCCGGAAACGGGCGCTTTGATAACGCAATAGGTTAGCTGGTGTTCCAGCTCATGCAACTCGGCTTTCGCCTCGTTATAGCCGCTATTGATACGTGCCAGTTTCTTGATGTTCTCCGGCGCCGCATCTAAATGGTCACGCTTATAGCCCTGTCCCATCAAGATAGCCTGATATTGGAACTCCGCTTTCTCCAGTTTGGCGCGACAGTGTAGAATTTTATTGCGCAGTTCTTCATCGCTGAGCCGTGCTACGACCTGACCTTTCTTGACATACTGTCCCGGCTTATCAACGCCAAACATAGTGATCTGTTCTGAGATACGGCTAAAGACAGGTATCTCACGCACGGCTTCAATCTTCCCTTTGTTAGCTGTTGAGAAACTCTGAACCTGCTGATGTGATGTGGCTTTTGCTGATTTCGCAGCCAGCGTGTCTGTCTGCTGTGAAACAGGCTGTACTTCTTTTCTCGACTGACAGGCAGTAAGGAACGAAAGAAGAAAGGCGAGAAGTGAAAAACGTATATACTTATTCATACTGTATGAGGGTTTGCAAATGATAGTATTCTTTCCAAAAATCTTCCAAGACAGTCAGGTAATTGGAGTAGGCTGTAATCCATCGGTTCTGTCCCAGGGTGAAAGTATTGATGTCACAGAGGCCGTTGGCATAGTTTTCGGCCGTCTCATAGAACATGTTCTCAGCCAGTTTGACGGTCTGTTCTGTGTTCTCAAGCATTTTTCTGCTTTCATGATAGGAATAACAGAAGGAAAAGTGTAGCGTGGACTGCCGTTGATGACTGGAATGATTGGTCCTTTTAACATATATTTAGGGGGCGGCAACACAAATATAGAAAATTATTCCTATATTTGCAGCCGA
>JAEEGG010003369.1_pt1 | contig 39901 bp, 35 predicted proteins | sample 9134161 | NCBI WGS metagenome assembly JAEEGG01 (sample SAMN16246543, study PRJNA631951) | gut metagenome | biome: gut microbiome; feature: rumen; material: CR-attached | host: Bos | place: Iran: Karaj | collected 2018-10 | reverse complement strand
ATTGTCACAACCGACAAGTGTGGCATTTGGATCTGAAACCTTCAAACATTCTTGTCACCAAGGATGGTCTGACCGCCAAAATTATTGATTTCGGACTTTCCGACAACTGCAACTTCGCATTCAGACAGACTGGCGGCACTCGCCAATATGCCGCACCTGAGCAGTTGGAAAACAAATCCGCTGACCTCCGTAGCGACATTTATGCGTTAGGAGGTATTCTGAAACGTATGTTTCCGCATTATTACAGACGGGCTGTACGGCATACACAGCGTGTTAATCCCGACAAACGACCGCAATCGGTGGCTGCATTGGCTCGGCTGATGCGTCCACGGTGGTGGTTGTGGCTGCTACCCATGTTGCTTGTTCTTGTTTTTTGCTGGTGGATGCAGCCTGACGGCAAGGTTTTTCCAATTACCTTGGATTCCGGACAAACGGTTTATGTCCGTGTATTGTCGCATTGGCATAGAACCGTTGCCCTCACTTCTCCATATAAAGGATGGAACACTATAGATGGCTCAGAATCCCCTTCTGGTGACATGATTATTCCCGCTCACATAAAGTGCAGGGGACTTCAATATCAGGTCACTGAAATAGATTCCCTTGCATTTCTCAATTGCCACGAAATCACACATGTCACTTTCCCTGAAGGGCTTCAACGAATAGGCTATCGGGCTTTCAACGGATGCATCCGGATCAGCGACACAATTGTTATTCCACGCTCCTTGAAAGTGTTGGAATCGTATGCTTTTGCGGATTGTCATTCGCTCAATACAGTGGTGTGGAAGGCTCTTGACTGTAATATGGGGGAAAAAGCAATTGAGCATTTCAACGCTAATAGTTTTTTTTATTATCGATGTTTCTCTTTGAAAAAGGTCATTGTGGATGATGCAGTAGAACACTTGCCGCCATGTGTGTTTGCCTGTATTTTGAGTTGCGAGGATATTGTATTGCCCAATACACTCAGGGAATTACCTTCGGATTTTGCAACCGAGTCTGACAGTCTTAGCGAAATCAAATTGCCAGATTCGCTCCGGTATATAGCTCATGCGGCTTTTTACTACAGCGGAATTGAACGCATTGTTATTCCCGACAAGACGGAAGCATTGGGTTCGTATAGTTTTTCCTATTGCCCGAACCTGCACGAAGTGGATATTGGCAGTGGTATGAAGCATATTGATATCTTTGCTTTCAATGTCAATTACAACTTGCAAACGATGACCGTTCGTTGTAAGGTCCCTCCTGTGATGCAACCCAATTCTTTGTTTGAAATACCAGAAAGCGCGGTGCTTCGTGTTCCAGCGGAGTCAATCGAATTATATCGCCAGGATGCGGTTTGGAGCCAGTTCAAAACAATTGAACCGATTGAAACAATTGATAATTAACAATTGAAAGTTAATGATAGGAAGATAATCAGGATTTTTTTATGTACTCCACACTGAGGTGGGTGACACCGCTTTTGCGGCCTATTTCATAAAGAGGGGCAAAACCATCTTCTTGCACAAGATTAGACAAAATCAAAGGTGAGCCAGTAGCAAAGAAGGCTGTCTGAAATGTGTTCCCGGGTTTCAATTTGGTGCGTTCGCTGCTAATCACACGATAGGCGTTGCTGCCGAGGTACTCCACTGTGCACCGACGGCCCGGATTCCAGCATAATGTCACTTGGTCTCCGGGGTGCAAATCATTGCTGCTTACTATCTTGCCAAAAACCTTGTCCGACGATTCAGAACCCTCATCGCTGTAAAAATTTTTCAGCTCTTCAAAATTCCTGTAACCAACGGTTTTGGAGAGCACATCCAGTGTATAGATGTGCGGGGTAACGGGAGTGTTGCCATAGCTCCATATACGTTTCAAGGTGTTGAGGCCGATATTTTCATGGGTACGCTCAAAGACAAGGGCTTGCAGGAACACAAAGTCAGAGGGTCGGTTCATCTGCCGGTCCACCGCTTCGCACAGCTGTTTTTTCAAGTGCTCAATATAAAGCTTGTCCTTATCCTCCATACCTTTGATTTACGAAGACAAAAATAAACAAATTTCGATTACAGGACACTACCCATTTTGACCCATTTATATCAATAACCACTTCCACACCGGAATGGCTTTGATAGTGATGCCATCTCTATCGATTAGGTGTTTTATTTTGCCTGTGACAATTTTACCCGAAATATTCAATCATCCCGATCACAAAAGCGGGAATAAAGAAGAACTGTATGGCATAGCCGATGGCGGTCGTGATGCGGCTTCCTGCCAGCTCTGTGCTACTCTTGATCCAGAACCAGCGTGGTGGCACGGTATCACCCCAACCCACGATGCCAATAATAAGCCCGATAACTGCCGCCACCCCACCCAATCCAAGTGTCAAAGGCGACGGGTTTTCCAAAAGATACAATCCCCCAAGGAGAAAGGTAATAGGACTAATAAACTGAAATATCCATAGAAATACCGCCATAATTGGAGTTTGTTTTATTTTCTCTTGGCAACTGCACGTTCGCGGGCAAGGCTCGCCTTGGCATTCTCTATTTCACGTTTTAGGCTTTCGATGCGACGGTCGTGGCTGGCCGCACGATCTATTTTCTGTTTTCGATAGCTTGCCTTACTGGTAGTGCTGGTGGCACGCTTCACAAGGTCGGCATAGTGTGCGTTGTCTTTTTTCTTTGCTTCGCGTTCTTTAGCTACTGCGGACCGCAGGTCGATGAGGCGTTTTCGGTAATATTCTACGCTCATGTTTTCTAGTTTTTGAATGAAAAAAAGACGGTGATGAGAGTTTTTATTTTCACCACCGTCATTTTGTTAGAGAAGATTATTTTCCAGCAGCGACAAGAGTAATGCTGTTGTCAGCCAGCTTGCTGTTGTCTTTATTGGCAACTTGCACACCGATACCATACATCTCTTTAATCTTGTCTTCGAAGTTGCCCACGCGGAGGTTGCCACCAACGGTCAGTTCACCGCCCTTTGCACCTTCAGCACGGATGCTGGCCAAAGTGGCATTGTCATCAGCAAATTGTTTGCAAGCGGGTGTGGTGTATACACGAAGCGTGGCACCGAAACACTTGTTGAAGTTCTCTTTCAGACTTTTGACCTTCATACGGCCATCTAATTTAAATTCTGCCATAATGATAATGTTTTAATTGGGTTTATAAATAGGATTGTAAAAAGGTTTATCAATGATTTAAACAAGATTCCTTGCTGTAACTACCTTTTATGCTATGTGGTTATGAACGGCAGAGCAGGGCTATGACAACCCCTGCTACAACTACACCGATAATGAGCCATACCCACCAAGGAATACCTTTCTTTACTTCGCGTTTTGGGGGTACATAGCCGTTGAGATATTCCAAACGGAATGACCCTTTTTTGCCACCACCATCAGCTTCCTCAAACTGGGCAATTTCGATGCCATATTGAGCGGCGTGGCTTACAAGGCGTTCGAAGCTTGACTTGGTCCACATTTTGACTACAGCCACCTGACTGCCGTCGCCCATGGTGAGCAGCTCATCCTCTTTCTGGAAGAAGCCATCCCAGTTGGCATTGGTGCCTTTTTCGCCAGCTTGGACGAAGTTTTTCTTCACTCCACTATCAGGATTTAACTCGTTGGGAAAAGCCTTTTTGAGGTCTTCCATCGTTGCCTGGGGATACATCACCATATAGGCGTGCATGATGCCCAGTGCCGTGCGGTTTTGCGCCTTACCATAGACGCGTACTTTATTTACCATAATCTTCTGTTTTTTTTAAATTGTTTTTCTATTTAGAATTTAAAAAGTCCACGAGTTTGCTTCCCAACTGCTGGGTGGTCCAGTTTGTATCGAACTGGAAACCTACCTCGCCTGCTATTTCGCGCAAAGCGGCCTTGGTGTTGTCGAAGAAATCGTCGCCCTTGCCTACCACAACCTTGTTGTCCTTCATTACAACAATGGTGTAGTCCTTGTGAGTAGCCGACTTCTTCACCTGTGCCGGCATTGCTGGTGCGGGTGCGGCGGGTGCAGGTTCACCATCGGAACGCTGATATGCAATCATACTTTCCATATCGGCTTTCACTGCGTTCTTCTTCACCATGCCGGCGGCTTTCAGTGTCAAACCATCGAGCACGGCTACCCACCAGTCGCAGGTGTAAACCTTTACCTTCAGTCCGTGGTTCTGCAACATGCGCTCGATGAACGAGCCAACGGTAAGACTACTGCGGCACTCGAAAGCGCCATCGGCGGTGAGACCAAGGCTACCGAGGGTTTCTGCTGGTTCGGCCTTCTTGTTGCCGTTATATAGGCGAAGTTGTGCACCGAAAGCATCATTGAACTCCTTGCCAAGAGCCTCTACTGTAGTGCCTGCGGTAAGATTAAACTTGTACATGTCGCCAGATGTTGCCTCGTCCTTGGCTGGCGATGGTGCAGCTGCTGCAGGAGCAGGAGCATTGTCTTCACTATCATCCGATGAGTGGAACATTCCGAAAAGCTTACTTAAAAATCCACCCGATTTCTGCTTTGGTGCCTCTGCCTGCTTGGGTTCCGGTTTCGGTTCCGGCTTGGGCTCTGGCTTTGGAGCTGGCTTCGGCTCTTCCTTCTTGGGTTCTGGTTTTGGAGCAGGTTTAGGCTCTTCCCTCTTTGGCTCGGGCTTTGGAGCTGGCTTTGGTTCTTCCTTCTTTGGTTCTTCGGCTACATGAGTGGCTTTTGGTGCCTCTACTGTCTTTGTGCCACGAGGTTTGCGGTTGCGCTTAGGGAACGAATTGGCATCAAGGAAATTAACCTGTGCATCGGCTGGAAAAGCATCCTCGGCAATGTTAATGTTCTCGCTATAGATATTTACCACCTTTACTCCAGAGTCCTTAAAAGCCGAACCTTTTATTGTTTCTACTGATGCGGGAATATTCACTTCTGTCATTGCCTTGCAACCATAGAAAGCATCCTTGCCAATTTTTTTTAGTGATTCAGGGAAAGAAACATTTTTAAGGGAGTAGCATTTCATAAAAGCTCCTTCCTTGATTTCTTCCAGCTTATCATTGAAATCTATCTCTTTTAATGCACTACAGCTAATAAATGCATATTCCCCTATATTTTTTAGATCGTCACCAAAATAAAGGGACTCAATGGCAGAACAACTACAAAAGGCATAATTCCCTATATTTTCTAAAGAATCCGGCAAATAGACATCTTTTAGTTTTTTGCTGTTTCGAAATGCGCCATAACAAATACTCGAATATTTATCATCACTGTCACCATTTTGAATTCTCGTGATTGTTTCAGGAAGAGATAGATTAGTGAGCACGTCGTCATCCTGAAAGGCTCCTTTTGTACGACTACTATTGTAACACCCTCCATAAACTTCCGTTACTTTGTACTTTTTTCCACCATATTCCACCTCGGCGGGAATATTACGCACGGGACGCTTCAGGCCTTCCGTTTTGTTTAGGGTTACTTCCTTGTCATTGTTAGTCTCATATACCAATCCATTAATAGTAAATTCACTCATAATATTTTTTAAATTTTTGTTATTACTTTTTTCCTTGTTTTATACTTTTAATAGTCTCCTGAAAACGGCGCATCATTGATTTAAAGTTGCTGTTATCAACAGGATCGCTATGCAACCTTATAGCTTCCCTAAACTCGTTGAAACGATAATCGTCGGAGGAAGGCATTTGGTTCAATACATCAAGCAAATCACTATAGTGAATCACTTTGTACACATCGCTTACAAAATGGTCCTTATAGTCCAGCGCTTTCAAATCAAACTTGGCATAGTTGGGCGTAAGCAGGAAGAAAAATCCTTTCTTCACCCTTTCGTCCTTCCACACCATATCCATATATTTGCCCAGTTGGTTTGCACCATCTTTGTATTCCGAGATAGATGCTTTGATTTTATTCTCTATAACAATAGCTGTGTCGTTGTAGCGCAACAGAATATCAATGTCATCATGTTCACGCAATATTTCAACATTGCCGATTAGTTTAGGAATATCGCGATGCTGCTTGTATAAGAAAGACATAAAGCCTTTTTGGAAATCCGCATTAGTACGCAGGTAATATGCTATCATATTCGAGAAGGCGAGTTCGCTGTCTTCCTTTTGCATAATCTCTATAAGCAGCTGTTTTCCATAGCCCGATGCCGAGTATTTGCCAACCACACTGTCTTTCCATAGTTTTTTGTCGTTTATAATGCCAAGTAATTCTTTGTAGTCTTTCATCGTTTCGCCAGCATCGTTTTGCTCGGGGAAATACATATATGGATTGGTTTTGGCAAATTGAAAATCCTTATCTGCCGAATGTCGCGACTGTGAAAGATAGCGTATACCGTCTTCCTTGGGTTGGTGTTCTATTGCAATACGAATAAATAGTTCATCTTTCACCTCCCTTACCTCTTTGGCCTTGTAGGTGGCTAGTAATTGTTTTTCGCCATTGTTGAATATATCAACTACGCTTTCGCCCCCATAGCGCACATTTTCCATCTCTTTGCAATGCTCCTTATAGTCATCGTCATTAATTTTTCCTTCCGTAGCACTGGAGTTCTCTATAGCCTTTTTTGTTGATTGCAACATTTCTACGCCAGTGGCTTTGGCCAAGACCTTTATGGTGGTTGCATTGACTAATTGACCCAACAGAACACAATCTATGCGGTATTTTTTCAACTTGTCCTTGGCAATCTTGCCAATTGGGTTGACATACACATAGTTATCGCCATTGTCGGCTGCTATCAGATTGATTACCTCATGCCCGAGATTTTTTTTGAGATAACTGCCAGAATACATTACGTTTATTAAAATTGTGTTTGTTGTATTTTTTGTCATGAATGGTAATCTTCTAATTATCTTTGTTTGCTTTCGTATTATTAATTGCTTTAACATTACTTGTATTCACCTCTTGCCGCCTGCCCTATTGTAATATTGTTTGGCACACAAACTTTGCCAGCCTTGTCCTTAATCTGAACAGTCACGCCAAAATTCTGGTCGAAAAGTTTCTCGGCATCACCCACCTTCATCGAGCCTTTGATCTTTAGGCCGTCGGCCTTGGTATCCACCTCTTTGGTGGTCTTTTTGTTTAATGCCGCAAGGGTCATTTCCGGATCAGCCAATACAGCGCCCTTATAAAAAGCGAGCGTCAGGTCGAAATTCTTTTTAAAATCCGCCGAAATGGTTTTCAACTTCTTGTTCGGTGCCACCGTGAATTCCGCCTTGTTGAAAACATCTTTGATGTTATTGATTAGTCCCATAATGTTTTGTGTATTAAGTTTTTTCTGGTTCTTGATTTTTTTTCTCCGCAAAATTAAGCCATTCCCTTCGAAAAACCATAACCCATTTTGACCCATTTACATCCATTTGAAATATGGATTGGCCTCAGGTGCGAAATTTCTTTGGATTGAGATTTTTCCGTATGATACATCATTTCGTATTGCGAATACAATTTTTTAAATATCAACACTTATCACCAAAAAAATTGTAACTTTGCCATGCCTTTTTTGAATGAATTTAATCTTAAATTTATATAATGAAAAAACTCTTTTTTTTGATGATGATGGCCCTCGCTACGATTGCCATGGCGCAGGCACCTGAAAAATTCTCCTACCAGGCGGTGATACGTGATGGCTATGGCAATTTAGTATGTAACGCTCCGATAGGGGTTCGTGTGAGCATTTTGAAAAACAGCACTGATGGTATTTCAGTGTATTGCGAGACGCACCAACTGACCACCAATGCCAACGGTTTGTTGACCATGGAAATTGGCAGTGGCAATGTGGTGGACGGTGTTTTCTCCACCATTGACTGGGGTGAAGGATCTTATTTTGTAAAGACCGAGACTGATGTGACGGGCGGCAGCAATTATACGCTGACTGGCACCCAACAGCTGCTGAGTGTGCCGTATGCCTTGTATGCCAAATATGCCGACAATGACGGTCTTGCGGATCGTGTGGCCCAGTTAGAACAATTTGTGTTATACCCATCGGTGTACACATCGAATGTGGGCTCTGTTTATTCGCAAAGTGCAGTAGTGACAGGAGAGGTTTTGAGCCATGGTGCCAGTCCTGTAACTGCTCACGGTTTTTGCTGGAGTACCTCTCCACATCCGACAATGGCGGACAGTCATACCACAGAGACTGGCGGATTGGGTAGTTTTACAGCAACCATTTCGGGCTTGATCCCCAACGCCACCTACTATGTTCGGGCATGCGCCACCAATAGTCAAGGCACAGCGTATGGCAATGAATTAAGTTTCACTACCGTGAATACCTCAAATGGTGACGGCCAACTTTGTCCAGGAACCGCCACAGTGAGTGATATAGACAACAATACCTATAATACTGTGAAGATCGGCAATCAGTGCTGGATGCGGGAAAATCTGCGCACTTCCCACTATGCCGACGGCACTTCCATCCCATTAGGCACAAGTACCAGCACAATAACACCATACCGTTATATCCCCAATGACGATGCGAACAACATACCCAGTTATGGATACCTGTATAATTGGCCAGCGGTGATGCATGGTGCCTCATCCTCATCCGCTAATCCCAGTGGTGTCCAAGGTATTTGTCCCAACGGCTGGCATGTGCCCAGCGATGCGGAGTGGACACAGCTGACCAACTATGTGAGCAGCCAGACGCAGTACCAGTGCGACAATAACAGCGAAAACATTGCCAAGGCATTGGCCTCTGTCTGGGGTTGGAATGATCCTTCAAATACCTGTGGGGCGGGCGACAATCCGAGTACCAACAATGCAACAGGTTTTTCGGCCCTTCCTGCTGGACGTTACTACGGCAGTTCTTCCAATTTCAGCATTAATGCGGATTTCTGGAGTGCTACGGAGGGGCATGAGAGTGCCGCATACTACCGAAGTCTATATTATGGCTATGCTGGCGTGTATCCTGGCTTTGATGACAAGAATTACGGCTTTTCGGTCCGTTGTCTTCGCGATTAGAGCAGACCGCTAAAATATTCTACCAAGCCTTGCAGACCGCTGGCCTACACATCGCCATATTTCTGAGTGCGAAGACAGAACCGACGGTTGGGGGGAACGGGCTTGTGCGGCTGCACTTACCGTCGGCTTGATCTTTTGGTTACTTTTCGATCAAGTTTTCATTGAAATATTCAAACGGACATGTGAAATAACAGAACAAAAAATGTTCTTGTTATATAGAAGCGAAAAGTAACGTAAAAGAAAACTATTTCAGAAAAGCGTTAATCTTCTCTACTGCCTCCTCCTGGGCGGTTTTCAGCTTGTCGTTGACAATCACAGTGTCGAATTGGTCGGCAAACGACAATTCGTATTCGGCCTTGTCCAAGCGTTTCTTTAAAGAAGCATCGTCTTCGGTGCCACGGCCGCACAAACGCTCTTTGAGGGCTTCTACGGTGGGAGGTTGGATAAAAACAGCCAAAGCCTTGTCTCCAAAAATCCTCTTCAGATTCAGTCCGCCGAGGACATCCACATCAAAAATAACATGCTTGCCCTCGCTCCAAATCCGCTCAATCTCGGATTTCAAGGTGCCATAAAACTGGTCATGGTAAACCTCCTGCCATTCCAGGAATTCATCATTGGCTAACTTTTGCTTGAAATCCTCCACAGACAGGAAATAATAATCCCTGCCGTCACATTCGCCCTCACGCTTGGCACGGCTCGTGGCGGAAACAGAAAAAGCCAAATTGGGCTGTACTTTCAGAAGATGCTTCACAATTGACGTTTTTCCTGCCCCGGAAGGCGCTGACACAATGATTAATTTTCCTGACATATCTATTTTTTAGAGAGACGGGGCACGCCCCGTCTCTACAATATTTTATTTCAAGCCAAACACATACGGTCCATTCTGTTTCAGTATCTCCTGGGCCGCCTGGTTTTGCATGATGCTTCCACCCCATTCATTTAAATCAAACACACGATTCGCATTGAACCATTGGTTGATGTTCATGACCAATTGCATGTTTTTCCATTCCCCCTTCACCGTAAAAGGGCTTTCTATTCTCACAGTAAAAGAGTTGTCCACCAATTCGACAACATTTCCTTCATCGTCATATATCTGTCCTCTTCCGGTATGCAAATTAAAGGGTTTCACTTCCCCATTCTCCGCCAACCACTTGCCATTGATTTTCATGTAATGATAGCCTCCGCCCATAACTTCCGGCCAGCTCATGTCACACTCCGGCGGATTCACAAAACGATTGCTGCGGTTCTGTGCGTCAGTCAAGCCAAAAGTGAATGAAATCGCGGTATAGTCACCCTGTGGTATCATGCCCAAATCCCATTCCAAAGTTGAAGGAATATCGGCATCCACATAATGAATATGATTTTTTGAAACCACGGAACCATCACTTTTATACAAATTAATATCATCAATGAAATACATGACTTCGTTCACTTCATACTGATTGCCTGCGGCATTGACATACTGGCGTACATCCTGCTGCAATGCCTTCCCATCCACCTCAAAAGCAAACGACAACGACAAATCGGCTGTTTTCTCTTTACGGCAGGAAGAAAACAAAGCCGACAACAAAATTAACAAGAAAAGGACTTTTTTACCACTCATCTTCTATAATAACAGGGGGATTCATACCTTCTTCCAAAGATTCTATCAATGCCAGAATCTGTTCGTCTATCTGATTCAGCCATGCATACTGTCCAATTTCCCATTTGGGATTTTCGGTGTTCAGCCAAACCTCAACAGGAGCCGCTGCAGTAGCCTTCTCATTAAAGTCCGTGATAGTATAACGATACCTGCCAGGACGGCATTCTATCTTCATATTGTAATACACAATATTCTTGAAGAGCTTGCTGCCGTCTTCTTTCACCACATATATTTTCACACTGGAACGCAACTGGATAACACCCTTGTCGCGATCGCTGCTCTTGATGACCTCTGCCGTGTTTTTATAATAGTTTTTCACCCACTGCATGGCACGGTCAAACAATTCCTGTTGTGTGGCATTGGCTTGCTGCACCACTTCCTTATATGTGACCAGATTGGTCTGTTCGTCAATAGGAACATTGGGATATGGGATTTCCACCCCCTTTTTGTTTTGGGCGAAGGCCATCAGGCCTACCATTACAAAAGCGAGAAATACGATAATCTTTTTCATTTTTGTTTTCTTTTATATGTTTGAAAACGCAAATCATAAATATTTATTTCATCTTTGGGCACAAATTCGTCTTCCACCAAAGTCCATTCTTCCATATTCAACTCCGGAAAATACACATCTGCTTGAAAATCAGACAATATTCGAGTAAGATACAGAGTTTCGATTTTGTCGATGAACAATTTATAGATGGTAGCACCACCCATGATGAAAGGCTGTTCGTCATTTTCCACCAAACGCATGGCCTCATCTATGGAAAAAGCCAATTCACAATCCTGATAATCAGCGTCTTGATTCAGTGTGATGACGATATTCCGGCGATTGGGAAGGGGTTTTTTGGGTAATGATTCCCAGGTGCGGTCGCCCATCAATACGGTATGTCCGGAGGTCAGCGTCTTGAAACGCTTCAGGTCCACCGGCAAATGACAAAGCAGTTGGTTCTTATAGCCCAACTCATAATTATTGCCTACCGCGGCAATCATGGAAAGATTATTCATAGCCCAAATTATTGGATTAGGAACGGGAATTTGTCGAAATTCTTCAATGCGATAGCGGTACCACGAGCCACAGCCTTCAAAGGATCCTCGGCCACATGTACTTTCAGGCTGGTTTTTTTAGCGATACGCTTATCCAGACCACGCAGCAAGGAACCGCCACCAGCCATGTAAATACCTGTCTTGTAAATATCTGCGGAAAGCTCTGCGGGAGTATTCTCCAAAGCGTTGATGACAGCGGCCTCGATTTTCGAGATGGAGCGGTCCAAAGCCTGGGCAATCTCACGGTAATTGACCTTTACGCAAATAGGAATACCCTGCAAGAGGTCACGACCATACACCTCATAATCTTCAGGCGGATTTTCCAGGTCCTCGATAGCGGAACCCACATTGATTTTGATTTGTTCAGCTGTACCGAAACCGATAGCGATATTATGTTTTTTACGCATATATTCCTGAATATCCAGGTTAAATTCCACACCGGCAATTTTGACGGATTTGCTGCATACAATACCACCCAATGCCAGCACGGCGATTTCGCTGGTACCACCACCTATGTCGATAATCATGTTACCATTGGCATCCAGTACATCGATACCCGTACCGATAGCGGCAGCCATAGGCTCATAAATCATTCGCACCTCCTTGGCCCCCGCATGTTCAGCGGAATCCCTGACAGCACGCTCTTCCACTTCAGTAATACCAGAAGGAATACAAATCACCATTTTCAACGCCTGAGGGAAAAAGTATCGCTTGGTACCCGTCATCTTGATCAGCTCATAAAGCATCTTTTCGGTGGACTGGAAGTCGGCGATAACACCATCACGCAATGGACGGATGGTTTTGATACGCTCGTGCTCCTTACCTTCCATCATCAATGCTTTTTTGCCGACAGCCTGCAACTCTTTGGTGTCTCTGTCTATGGCAATTATGGAAGGTTCATCGACGACAACCTTGTCGTTATATAAGATGACCGTGTTGGCAGTGCCAAGGTCAATGGCTATCTCTTTCGTGAAAATAGAAAATAATCCCATAATATTCAGCTATTTAACCTAATTTATCAATATCATACATTAAAGTCTGCAAATGTACAAAAAACTTTTTATATAACGTGGCATAAGTGAAAATGTTTTTTCAATGTTTTTTTTTGCATGGATTTTTGAAAAAGAAGTATTTTTGCAAAAACAAAAACGACACCTAATGTTAACTTTGGCTCAAATCAAAGATATCTGTCACCCTCTGCAATGCAGTATAGCCGATGAGAAAGTGGGGATTCAATTTCTGGCATTCGACAGCCGCAATATCCTGATTCCTCAGAGAACCCTCTTTTTTGCCATCACCACGGCCAAGAACGATGGGCACAACTACATCGAGGATCTTTGGCAAAAAGGGGTACGAAGTTTTATCATCAGCAAGGATATCCGTCATTTCTCCCATATTTCCGACGCATCATTCTTTCAAGTTGACAATACGATAGAAGCCCTGCAACAAATAGCCGCCTTTCACCGCCAACAATTCAATTATCCCGTGATTGGCATTACAGGCAGCAACGGCAAAACCATTGTGAAAGAGTGGCTTAGCCAGATGCTGGCCCCTGAATTCCATGTGGTGAAGAACCCCAACAGCTACAATTCGCAAATTGGCGTACCCCTTTCCGTGTGGCAGATGGCCGAGCGGCATAATTTGGCCATTTTTGAAGCAGGTATCTCCCAACCCGGCGAAATGGAAAAGTTGGCTGCCATCATCCAACCCACTATCGGCATTCTCACCAATATAGGTTCCGCACATAAAGAGTTTTTTCAGAGTATTGAAGAAAAACTGATAGAAAAAACCAAACTTTTCCAGCATTGTCAGAAAGTCATCTACAATACTGATAATCCTCTCATTCACAACTATTTCAAACAAAATAAAAACTTCCAAGGAAAGACTATTTCATGGGGACATGCTGAGGATGCGGACTATCATCTTGACTTTGTCAACACCACCGATGTGCATACGGTAGTCTCACTGAATAACCAACTGATAGACATTCCTTTCAGCGATGCCGGTTCCATCGAAAATGCACTTCATGCCACTGTCATGATGTTGGAATTGAACTTCTCCACTGCGCAAATCAACCAGAAATTACAAAGCCTGTCGCCCGTTTCCATGCGTATGGAAATGATTGAAGGTATTCATAACTCCGTGCTTATCAACGACACCTACAGCCTGGACATGAGCTCTTTGCGCATTGCCTTGGATTTCATGAACGCCCAAACCCAGATGATACGAAAAACCGTCATCATTTCCGATTTTGAACAGGCTGGAAATTTTACCACTGAAGATTACCAGACCATTAACAAACTACTGATTAACAAAGGAATAACAAGAATGATAGCGGTTGGTTCCGGTTTCTACACGCACCGATCAGTATTTGCTTTTCCCGAACAAAGTTTCTACCACAGCACCAAAGAACTCTTGGACAATCTGAATAACGAGCCTTTCAGTGAAGAGGTTATCCTGTTGAAAGCCGCACGAAGCTACCGTTTTGAGAAAATTGTGGCTGCCCTGCAATACAAAACGCACCAGACAGTGATGAATGTCAATTTGCCAGCCATCATCCACAATCTTAGCTATTATCGTTCAATGCTGAAGCCTGAGACCAAGATGGTAGCTATGGTCAAAGCCCAGTCGTATGGTTTGGGCGATGTGGAATTGATCAACGAACTGGTGTATCATCATGTCGATTTTCTCGCAGTAGCCTATACCGACGAGGGCATACGCTTCCGCAGAAGAAGTATCACCAAGCCCATTATCGTGTTGGGTGCCGAGGCTCATAGCTTCGAGGCCATGATTGCCTATAACTTGGAACCGGAAATTTTTAACTTCCATTATTTGGAAGATTTAGCAAATTTGCTTACACAGCATACTGATATTAAAACCTTTAACATTCACATCAAGTTGGATACCGGTATGCATCGCTTAGGCTTTGACGAAGCGGATTTGCCACGTTTGGTTGACTTTCTCCACCAACATCCGCAGTTGAGAATCCGCTCCATTTTTTCTCACTTGGCAGCAGCGGAAGACCCCGACGAGGATGATTTTACCCGTGGACAAATCGCCCTGTTCGACAAAATGAGCTCCTTCTTGATTTCGCAATTCGATTATCCGATTTTAAGACATATTCTTAACTCTGCCGGCATTTCACGCTTCCCAGAAGCACAATACGACATGGTACGCTTAGGCATTGGACTGTATGGTTTCTCGAGTGTTCCGCAAGACCATGCGCATTTGCAAAATACTGTTACGCTGAAAACCATTGTCACTCAGGTGAAAACCATTCCCGCCAATGAGACCATTGGTTACAACCGAGCATATAAAACACTCCATGACAGCCCAATAGCCATTATCCCTATCGGTTACGCCGACGGCTATCCAAGAGAATTGGGCAATGGTGTCGGAAAAGTGTATATTGCCGGAAAACTGGTACCCATTGTCGGCAAAATCTGTATGGACATGTGCATGGTGGATGTCACGGGCTTGTCGGTCAAGGAAGGTGACGAAGTAATCGTTTATGGAGACGTCAATCCATTGGACAAAGTAGCGGCCTCCATCCACCGCATCCCCTACGAACTGATGACCGCGATTTCTAAACGGGTGCAGAGGATTTACATTAAAGAGTGAGCAGTGATCAGGGGTCAGGGGTCAGGAATTTAGAATTCAAAGTTCAAAATTCAAAAACTCCCCCTCATGCAAAACATGACTCCCCTCGAGGGCGCAGCCCGAGACTCCCCTATGGACAAAGTCCACTCCCCTCGAACGAAGTGAGACTCCCCAAACGACCACTCCGCCCTTCGGGCACCCGTTGGAGGCTTCACCTCCTTTCTCTTAACAAGGTACGGCTTCGCCGTGATTTCTGCGTCACTACCCCGCCCTTCGGGCACCCCTTCTAAAAGAAGGGGAATTTAAATCCCATTTGCTAATTAACTAATTTGCTAATTAAAGGTATATCTTCAGATTTCGGTTTTTGGACTCCTGTTTGAGACGTTTGATGGCACGTTCCTTGATTTGACGCACCCTTTCGCGCGACAAGCCCACCGCATCACCAATCTCATCCAAGGTATATTCGTGACTAACTCCGATGCCGAAAAACAACTTGACAATCTCTATTTCCTTTTCATTCAATGCTTTCTTCAAAATTCCATCAATTTCAGAATTTAAAGACTCATTGATCAGCTTGTCATCGGTGTCTTTCTCCACATTATAGATAAACGTGTCTGAAAACTTGGTGTCGTCATCCGGAGAAACCGGAGAATCCATCGACTGCGGGTGATTGTTGATTCTCAGAATCTCGTTTACCTTGTCAATGGGCAAATCCATGGCTTCAGAAATTTCTTCCATAGTAGGGGCACGCTGAAGCTCCTGTTCCAGATGGGCGATTTCCTTCTTGATTTTGTTGATAGTACCCACCTGATTCAATGGTAAACGCACAATACGCGACTGGTCAGCGATGGCCTGGCAGATAGCCTGGCGTATCCACCATACAGCATACGAAATGAACTTGAACCCACGGGTCTCGTCGAAACGCTTGGCCGCCTTGATCAAACCAATATTGCCTTCGTTAATCAGATCGGGCAGGCTGATACCCTGATTCTGGTATTGCTTCGCCACCGACACGACAAAACGCAGGTTGGCCTTAGTCAGTCTTTCCAGTGCTTCCTGGTCACCTTGTTTGATACGTCTTGCCAATTCCACCTCCTCGTCGGCACTGATCATTTGCTCCTTGCCAATATCCGCCAAAAAGCGGTCCAACGAAGCGGTATCTCTATTGGTTATTGACTTCGATATTTTTAACTGTCTCATATTCTTGTGTGTTTTTATTGTAAATGTTGGTGACTTCGTGTTAGTGAGCTTCGCTGTTGGTTATTTCATGTTGGTGACTTCGTGTTAGTATTATCAACTATTAATTATTAACTATAAACTCTCTGGCCCCTAACCCCTGATCACTGATCCCTATAACCTATCCCCTGTTTATGGCAGTTGTATCGTGTAGGTATATTTATAGTAGCCGTTGTCATACACGCCTTCGATGGCGAGATACTTATCCTGGTTGTTTTGGATGAACTTGTCCAAATCCTTGATATCGGAAATGATACGTCCGTTGATTACGGTAATGACAAAGCCTTTTTTCACTCCGGATTGTCGTAGCAAGCCGTCTCCGATATTGGTTACCTTCACTCCTCCGGTAATGCGGTAATAGTTCAATTCCCGTTTGCTCAGATCACTAAATGTGGCGCCCAAGACCGTTGCCGCGGTGGCGTCGCTTTGTTTCACAATATCGGTTGTGCCTTGTCTGTTCAACAAATGGACATTTCTGACATACACCTCGCCTTTATGCAGTACTCTGACACTTACCGTCTCGCCTGGAGAATGTTGCATCAGCACTTCTCTCAACTCAGATGCCGAATTTGTTTTTGTATCATTAATAGCTAAAATCACATCACCCTCTTTTAATCCACTTTGTCGAGCTGCTCCATTTTCATCTACCAAGCTTACCACCACACCTTCCAAGCTATTCAAGTTCAGTTCCTCAGCCTTTTGAGGAGTAATATCCATAATGGAAACGCCAAGATAAGCACGCTGCACCACTCCGTATGTTTTCAAATCATTGGCCACCTTGCGGGCAATATTGGAAGGGATAGCAAAGGAGTAACCTGTGTAATAGCCCGTTCCGGAGGCAATAGCCGTGTTGATGCCGATCAATTCTCCCTGCACATTGACCAGCGCGCCGCCACTGTTGCCCTGGTTAAGGGCGGCATCGGTCTGGATAAAGGATTCAATATTGGAACTTTCATCCATAATGTTCAGATTTCTGGCTTTGGCACTGACAATACCAGCAGTAACGGTAGAGGTCAAGTTGAAAGGATTGCCCACTGCCAGCACCCATTCGCCGATTCGTACTTGGTCTGAATTGCCAAAAGTCAGATAGGGCAGATTGGACTCTTCTATTTTAATCAAGGCCAAATCCGCTTCGGCGTCTGTGCCCACCAAAGTGCCATTAAATTCACGCTTGTCGTTCAAAGTGACCGTTATTTTCTCCGCATCCTCCACCACGTGATTATTGGTGATGATATAACCGTCTGATGCTATAATCACACCCGAGCCAGCGGCTTGCACGGGATATTCGTTACTTTGACCGTAGGGAACTCCGAAAAATTCCTCCCAAAACGAACCGCTGAAATAGTTGTCCCATGCGGAATTTTTCTGCTTAAATTCCGTTTTTATATGTACGACAGCCTGAATTGAATGCTCAGCCGCCTCGGTTAAATCGACATAATGGGATGTTTTTGGAAGTTTTTGGTAATTTTTTTCTATAGGATTTTGAGCGTCAGAAAAAGCTACAGAAAAACATAAAATACTGATTACTAATGTTTTAATAACTTTATTCATCTCTTTTTCTCCTTTATAATTAGTTGGTATAATATTAATTAGACATATAATAAACGTAATTGTTTAATAAAAAGTATAATTTTCTGACGATTGTATGAATTTTTTTTATATTTTTGCAGCCCAAAAAAATTACTAACCAAAAAATATCAATCACAATGTACGCAATCGTAGAAATAGCAGGGCAACAGTTCAAGATTGAGCAAGGCCGTAAGGTTTATGTTCACCGCCTCAATGCTGAAGAAGGGTCGCAAGTTAAGTTCGACCGCGTTATGCTTGTTGATAATGACGGTTCTGTAAACGTAGGAACTCCCACCGTTGCAGGTGCTGAAGTTACCGCTACCGTTGTTAATCACATCAAAGGTGACAAAGTTCTTGTTTTCAAGAAGAAAAGAAGAAAAGGTTATCAGAAAATGAATGGTCATCGTCAGTATTTGACCACATTGAAAATCGACTCTATAATCTTCTAATTTAAGTATTAACGATTAAAAATTTACAGAAATGGCTCATAAAAAAGGTGTTGGTAGTTCACAGAACGGTCGTGAATCCCAAAGCAAACGCTTAGGCGTTAAGATTTTTGGCGGTCAGTTAGCCAAAGCCGGTAACATCATCATCCGCCAGAGAGGTACTGTCCACAATCCCGGTTTGAACGTGGGTATGGGTAAAGATCATACTTTGTTCGCTTTGATTGATGGTACTGTCAACTTCAAAAAAGGAAGAAAAGGAAAATCTTTTGTCTCTGTTCTCCCTGTAGCAGAGGCATAAAGTTTGTTCATAATGTTTGATTGGAAACCCACTCGCTTGAGTGGGTTTTTTTATCCAAAAGCCTATCGAAACTCACCCTTCTTGACACAAGAATCCATTTGCTAATTAACTAAATTGCTAATTTGCTGATTATTTTTCGTACTTTTGCATCCTCATAAATAAATTAAAGTATGATTATCATTGGAATAACAGGAACTTTGGGTGCAGGCAAAGGCACCATTGTGGATTACCTGATTGAGAAACGACAGTTTATGCACTACTCCGTACGCAGCTACCTGATTGAGGAGGCGGAACGAAGAGGCTTACCCATCAACCGTGACACTTTCGTTGTGGTGGCCAACGAGCTGAGGGCTACCCACTGCCCGTCATACATCACCGACGAGTTGTTTGAACACGCAAAAAAAGTCGGGAAAAATGCCATCATCGAGAGCATTCGCACCCCTGGCGAGGTGGACTCGTTGAGACAAAAAGGCAATTTTGTGCTGCTGGCTGTGGATGCCGACCCCAAAATCCGTTATGAGCGCATTCTGGGCCGCAACTCCGAAACCGACCACGTAAGCTTCGAGACTTTCATTGAAAATGAACAACGAGAGATGAGCTCCACCGACCCCAACAAACAAAATTTGGGAAAATGTATCGAAATGGCCGATTTTACCCTGCAAAACAACGGAGATTTTGAGGCCCTGTACCAACAAATTGATGACATTCTAAAACAAATGAGTCATGAGTGAAAATACTGAACAAAAATACATACGCCCCTCCTGGGACGAATACTTCATGGAGATCGCCAATACAGTGAGCAAACGAGCCACCTGTGACCGCGGCCGCAGCGGCTGCGTGGTGGTCCGTGACCGCCAGATACTGGTTACTGGCTATGTCGGCTCCCCGAAAGGACTTCCCCATTGCGACGAAGTGGGCCACCAGTTCAAACGAATGGTCCACGAAGACGGCACTGTCACGGAACATTGTGTACGCACAGTACATGCTGAGCAGAACGCCATCTGCCAAGCCGCTAAACTGGGCATTTCCTTAGACGGAGCCACGCTATATTGCCGTATGACCCCCTGCCGCGTATGCGCCATGCTCATCATCAACTGCGGCATCAAACGCGTGGTGTGCGAGAAAAAATACCACGCCGGCGCCGAATCAGAAGAGATGTTCAAAACAGCCGGCGTACAATTGGATTTCTTCTCTGAAGAGGTTGTGAAATACGACAGGCAATAATTTCCCGATAATTGTGGGGATGTTATACCATGACAGCCTCACAACATTACACAATAGACATAAAAAAAGGCGACCATTTGGCCGCCTTTTTTCTTAAGTGAGATGTATTATTTACATTTAATCTCAACTGAAACTTCCTTACCATCGGTAACAACAGAGTAACCTTGGTGTTTTTCTACAGACATATCTGTACAAACGGATTTTTCAAAAAATTTGGTAGCACCATTGTCATAAGTTGAAATGGCAACTTTCTTTCCATCCTCATAACGAGTGCAGTTGCATTTCTTTCCACATGAGGTTAACATCAATGCTGAAACGGCTACAACAGCCATAATACCTAATACTTTTTTCATAATCTTTTTATTTGTTTTTTTGTTTGAAAATTTAATATTTTTGCAAAAATACGAGGTTTTTTCTTATCTTGTACTTTTTTAACTTATTTTAAGAAAACAACACTCTTCTTGCTATTTGATACCCAACTTTTTCTTGATATCCTTGGGAATACCGTTTTTGTGAACCACAATATTCATGGTTTTGTAGCGCACGTATGCTTTGCTGGCATAGAACATACCGTCATATTTGTATACCTTTCCCCAGCTGTTCTTCACCATGTAATATTCATTACCAGCTTGATCTTTGGCTTTACCATAAATCAACATGCCATGGTCATCGGTGGTTTCCCAACTATCGAATGCCAATTGACGTTCCTCGGGAGTAACCCAGCGTTGCGGTGTGGGATGCTCGTAAGCTTCTTTCGCACGGTCAGTTTTGCTCAGGCCAGTCCAATGTGCCATATCGCTACCACCATTATCGGTGCTTGATGCATCTAAATCGGGCAGTACAGCAAAACCTTCACGGATACCCTTGCGGAAACCTTCTTCGCTGACATCAGCACCCCAAGCGATGGTGTAGCCATTGTCTATAGCATAATCGAAAATATTCATGAACTCATCCAAAGGCAAGTTATAGCACTGAGCCCAACGCCAGTTGTCCTGAATTTCCAACACAAACTTCTCATAATAAGGATGATGCGTATATGAAGTGATGGAAATATAATCATCAGGATTCAAACCTAAAGAATTGTAGAATGACATCGGAGTGTAGGTGACACCATTATACACGAAACTTTCTGGACGTTTTCCCAAATAAATGTCATGTACAGCTTCGATGGATTTAACCCACAACAGCTCGTTTTTAGCATTGTGCTGCAGAGATTTGTGGTCGCCTGTGGCAATAGCTTTCACGATAGCGTCGCTGATAGCGGACAGCTCACCATGTTTGGAAAGACTGTCGCCATACATGGCACCCGGACGCATCTCGGATTCAGGAACCAGACCGAAAGTCTTCATACCGTAAATCACATCGTAGAAAGATCCACCCTGTGAGAAAGAAACATCACCATGGGTACGGACAGCAGCCTTGGCACGGTCGATGTAAGTGTTGTGTACAATGTACATTTCGGAAAGGTCATATTCACCTTTGCCCATACGAAGTAATTCGGCTTCGATGAATCCCAGTCCTGAATAGCACCAGCATGTACCGGCACGAGCCTGGTCTTTCACGGAAGTGACAGGAATTTCTTTAAGGTTAGTAAACACATAACCTTCTTTCTCTTCTTTTTTGGTATCGTTTTGAGCAAATACCACGCCACCAAATAGCAAGGCGGCAACAGTAAGGAGGGAAACCAATTTTTTCATTTCAGATAACTATTTGATTAAACATAATATGAATTAAAATTTTCTTCTCACCAAATCACACAAAGCCAAGTATGCCGAAGAGGTGGAATCCCAAAAATATTGTTTTTTCAGTCCTTCCATGATGTCGAAGGCCTCTTCTATATTCTCGCAATTGTTCAAAGTCTGAATCGCTCTGCTGAACTCCTCACTCTTATTTTTGAACAACTCTCTTATAAACAGGAATTTATCATTAATAGACATAGCCTTGGTCAAATCCCCAATTTTAGTCTGCTGGAACTTGTCGCCAAGGTCCTGTTTTTGCTCGTTGAACAAATCATTAAGTGAACGTTGTTGTGGCTTGACAGGTTCCTCAATTTTAACCTCAGGCTTAATCTCCACCTTGGGTTCGGGCTCGGATTCCACAACTGGCTTTGGTACGGGCAATGGTTCCACAACTGGTTCCGGCTCAGGCTTCAATTCTGGTTCAGGAATCTTTGAAATTTCAGGGACAACCGTTTCAACCACTTTTTCAACTTCGGGTCCAGGTACTGGTTCCACAACCGGCTCGGGCTCTTGTACTGGAATTGTTTCAACTTGGGGTTCGGGAGCAATTATTGGTTCTGGCTCTGGCACAAATTCAACAACAGGCTCTGGTTCAGGAATTTCTGAAATCCCGGAAACAACAGTTTTAACCATTTTTTCAGCTTCGGGTTCTGGCTTGGACACTGGTTCTGCCATAGGCTCCGGTTCAGCAAACAATTCCGGCTCTTTAGTAGCTGGCTTGGACTCTATTGTTGCCTGGGAAATATCCTTGATAAACTCCAAAATGTCGCTATCCATTTCCTCTTCTTCGTCTTGGAGTGGCTCTTCTGCCACCTTCGCAGCTTTCTCCTCTGTTTTTGTGGCTGGAGTTTCCGTTTCCACTTCAACTTCCTCTGAGGAAATTTCCGAATCCTGAACTTCCGCAACAGGCTCTTCCACTGTTTTTTCCCCAACACCTTCCTCCTTTGGAGCATCTTCTATCTTGCTTTCATTTTCTATCTGATTATCATTATTTTGCACATTGTCAGCGACAGGACTACGTAACACTGCCAGATAGGCTTCCCTTAAATTCTGAAGTAGAATATCCTTGTCTATTTGAGAAAAATCCGCCTCTTTATTTTTGATAAGCAAAAGATTTTCAATTATTTGCTCCAAAGATTCGTTAATGTTCCGCATAATTAATTTCTTTAAGCCGAAAATATCCCGATAAATTTACTAATTTTGCCTTTTGAAAAAGTGTGTAAAAATACAAAAATTATCAATATCAAAAACACGAAAAAATGTTTTTAGAAAGTAAGGCGAGCAGGAGTAAAAACAAAGGTTGGATTGAGGTGGTCTGTGGCTCTATGTTTTCGGGGAAAACGGAAGAATTATTGCGAAGAATCCGCAGAGCCACGTTCGCGCATCAGAAAGTGGAACTTTTCAAACCAGCCATAGATGTACGCTATGATGAGAATGACGTGGTGTCTCATGACGAGACTTCCATGGTTTCCACGCCCGTGCACAATTCCTCCGAAATACTGCTTTATGTGAACATGGAGACTGTTGAGGTTGTGGGTATCGACGAAGTGCAATTTTTTGACGAAGGCATTGTAGATGTATGTAATCAACTGGCCTCCTGTGGAATACGCGTAATTGTCGCAGGTTTGGACATGGACTATTTAGGCAAGCCTTTCGGACCGATGCCCCAATTGATGGCCGTGGCCGAATACGTGTCAAAAGTTCATGCTATATGCACCCGCTGCGGCGACTTGGCACAATACTCCCACCGCATTGTCCATGGCGACAAGCAAGTGATGTTGGGTGAAAAAGAAAGTTATGAACCGTTGTGCCGGCACTGCTTTAATGAACTGAAAGTTGAGAACTGAAAACTGAAAATTATTAGGAGAATTTGTATTTTGCACAAGGGGAGTTTAGCACTGCATACATAAAAGGGGATTCCTCATTGGCTCATTAGCACATTAACTAATTTTCTCATTTGCTAATTTTTTTTTGTATCTTTGCAAGTTCAAATGATAGTATCATGGCAGATCAAGGCAATCATGTTAATTTGTTCATTCCTTGCGAAATGGATTTGTTCAGTCCCTCTGTGGCACAGAGTGTTGTGCATTTGCTGGAGAAATTAGGACTTGAAGTGCACTACAATGCTGAACAGACATGCTGCGGACGGTGTTTCTATTTTTCCGGAGAGATTGAGACAGCAAAAGAACTTGGTGCAAAAATGATGTCTGAGTACGACGGTTCAAAGTTCCCTTTGGTTATTCCATCCGCTGCCTGTGCCGGATTTATCCGCAAATATTACAGTCAGCTCCTCACCAATATCAGTGTAGTTAACGACTTGAAACACTTCGTTACCAACACATACGAATTATGCGACTTTATCGTTAACCAATTAGGCATTTCAACTTTGAACAACCATTTTCCACAAAGGGTTTTCTATTTCAAGTCGTGCGCGGCCCGCAACATGTATGAGATGCAAGACGAAGCGGAAATCCTGCTGAAAAACACAAAAGGCCTGGAATTATTGACAGATCCGGAAATGAATGAATGTTGCTCTGCCAACGGACGCTTCTCGGTCATCAATCCGGAGGCATCAGACCGCATGATAGAAAAAATTGTCACCAAAATTTATTCCATGGGCGCTCAATATGTCACTTCCACAGACATCAACTGTCTGCAACATCTTGACGCCTTCATACAATCCAAAGGCATGGGACTCGAAGTCATCCACATCGCCGATATTCTCAATGCAGAAGATTAAAAACTAAAAACACTATGTTACAAATTCAATTAATCCGTGAAAATCCTCAATTCGTAATTGAGCGTTTAAAAGTTAAACATTTTGATGCTGAACAAATTATAGCTGAAATTACGCAATTGGATGTCGATATCAGACAAAATAAAAAGACCCTTGACGACAACCTGATGGAGCAGAAGAAACTCTCTGCCGAAATCGGAAAACTATTCAAGGAAGGCAAGTCTGCTGAAGCCACCGAGATGAAAAACCGCATCGCCGAGATGAAAGAGGTAGAAAAACAGCTGCAAGCCAAAGTGGCCGAAGCCGCTGATGAAATCCAAAATCGCCTGGTTTTGATGCCCAACCTGCCCCATATTTCCGTTCCAGAAGGCAAAACCGCAGAAGACAATGAAATAGTTTATACCGAAGGCGACTCCTCCAATTTCGACTATGATGCCCTGCCCCATTGGGAACTGGTGAAGAAATACGACATCATCGATTTCGACTTGGGATGCAAAATCACCGGCGCCGGCTTTCCTGTTTACAAAGGAAAAGGAGCCCGCATACAAAGAGCATTGATAGACTTCTTCCTGGACGAAGCTGTCAAACACGGATTTACAGAAATCCAACCGCCTTACATGGTGAATGAAGCTTCCGCATACGGCACAGGACAGCTGCCGGACAAGGAAGGCCAGATGTATCACTGCGAAGTAGATGACTTTTATTTGATTCCCACCGCCGAGGTGCCTATCACCAACATCTATCGGGATGTCATTCTGAAAGAAAGCGACTTTCCCATCAAAAACTGCGGTTATTCAGCCTGTTTCCGTCGCGAGGCCGGCTCGTATGGCAAGGATGTACGCGGCCTGAACCGTCTGCATCAGTTCGATAAAGTGGAAATCGTTGTCATTGAACATCCAGACCGTTCATACGAAACCCTAGAGAAAATGAAGACCTACGCCATGTCGCTGCTGACCAAACTCGGATTACCCTTCAGAGTGTTGCGTCTCTGCGGTGGTGACATCAGCTTCACCTCTGCACTTACTTTCGACTTGGAAGTCTATTCCAGAGCACAGCAGCGTTGGCTGGAAGTAAGTTCCGTCTCCAATTTCGAAAGTTTCCAAGCCAACCGCCTCAAACTGAGATTCAAAGATGAGGCCACAGGCAAAATGAGACTGGCACACACCCTAAACGGCAGTGCCTTGGCCCTGCCTCGCGTGTTGGCCGCATTGCTTGAAAACAACCAAACAGAAAAAGGTATCATTGTGCCCGAAGTGCTTAGAAAATATACGGGATTTGATATGATTGACTAATTAGCGCCATGCGTCGATTCCTTTTTACCTGCCTGCTTTTTATAGTGTCATCGTTGGTGTTTGCCCAACAAACTCCAGACGAACAATTGGCTATTCAATATTATAAGGATGCCGAATATGAAAAAGCAGCTGAATTGTTTGACAAGATCCCTCTGACGAAAAGAAACACCTATATCTATTACTATCACTTCCAAACGCTGTCGGAACTGCATGACTACGACAAATTGGAGAAACTCGTCAAGAAACAATGCAAGCTTTTCCCCGAACAGCAACGCTATAAGGTTGACCTGGGCTTTGTTTATGAATTGTCGAACCAACCTGGCAAAGCGGAAAAAGAATACCAGTCCGCGTTGAAGGACGTTGCTGCCAAAGACTACAATATCAGAGACTTATACAGCGCTTTTCTCGCCAAAGGCAAAAGGGAATATGCGCTCAACACCTTGCTAAAAGGTCGTATATTGTTGAATAACAACAAAATATATGCCAAAGAAATTACTGGCATATACAATCAGTTAGGCCGTTCAGACAAATTATTTGAGGAAGCTATCGCATTAATTCAAGACAATGACGCCCAATATTTGCCCCAATCCGAAGAAATCATCCAGAATGCCTTAGCAGAGGATGAGAATCAGCAGAAATATCTGACTATCAAAACTTTGCTACAAAAAAACATGCAGAAATATCCAGAAAACGACTGCTATACTTTACTGCTGACCTGGGTATATCAAGTCAACAAGGATTTTCCTGAGGCGCTGATATTGGCAAAGGCGTTGGACAAGAAAAACAAGGAAGATGGCTTACGATTAGTGCAACTGGCGGTAAGTGCCGAGCAAAACCGCAATTATGACGTAGCCATTGAGGCGTTGGAATACGTGGTGGCCAAGGGTAATGAAGCTCCCCAATATGACAATGCTATCAACAGACTGCTGAATATCAAGTATCAGAAAATATCCACCACCTATCCTGTCAATATGACGGAAGTGACCAACTTGGAAAAAGAATACAAGAAATATATTGCAGAGAAAGGCCTTGCCTCCTGTTCCTCTGAACTGATATTAAAATACTCTTCCCTGTTGGCTTTTTATATGAACAAAACCGAAGAAGCCACACAGCTGTTGGAAGAAGCCATAAAAAACGCCAGCAGAGAGCCCAAGCAAATCAACGAATACAAGATACAACTTGCTGACATTTTGCTCTATACCAATAATATTTGGGATGCGACATTGTTATATTCTCAGGTGGACAAAGACATGCCTAACGATGAAATTGGCCAAAGCGCCAAATTCAAGAATGCCAAGCTTTCTTTTTATATTGGTGAGTTTGCCTGGGCTAAAAGCCAGTTAGATGTGTTACGTGCAGCCACTTCCAAACTGATTGCCAATGATGCCATGTATTTCTCGCTACTGATTTCGGACAACGAGGAAGAGGAAGAAGACGAAGAAGATGAAGGTGAGGAAGAAGACACACTGCTTTTTTCGGGACAAAAAATGAACATTCCTTTGCAGTACTACGCCAAAGCCGATTATCTGCTGTTCCAAAACAAAGTTGACGAGGCTTATACCACCTTCGACTCCGTCATCACACTTTCGCCTTTTGGCACCCTGGTGGATGACGCTTTATACCAAAAAGCCCTGATTCTCATTAAAAAGAAAGATTATCTGACAGCGGAACAATTGCTGCGTAAAATTGAGGATTCCCATTATACAGAGCTACTGGCTGATGATGCCCTTTTCAAGTTAGGTGATTTATATGAGTATTACATTCATGATCCCAACAAGGCAATGGACTGTTACCGCAAGCTAATGCGTGATTTCCCATCCAGTTTATATGTGAACGATGCCCGCAACCGTTATAGAGCCTTGCGTGGAGATAATTAGCCCTTTGTCATGCCTCTTGTCAAGCCCAAAAAGAACCTAGGACAGCACTTCCTGCAAAATGAGGACATTGCCCGGCAAATAGCGGAAAGCATTTCCACAGGGCCCAAAAACGTGCTTGAAATCGGGCCTGGCATGGGTGTGCTGACAAAGTATCTGATAAACCACCAATATCCAAATTTCAAAGTGGTGGAGATCGACCATGAATCGGTGGAATATCTTGAGCAACACTATCCCAAATTGCAGGGAAATATCTTGTCACAAGACTTTCTGCGTCTGGATTTGGATTCCCTATACACCGAATCTTTGACTATAATTGGCAATTTTCCTTATAATATCTCTTCCCAAATCTTATTCAAAGTATTAGATTACAAAGAGTTAGTCAACGAAGTGGTTGGCATGTTCCAAAAGGAAGTGGCCGAACGTGTGGCCGCGGCACCTGGGAAAAAGCAATATGGCATACTCAGTGTATTATTACAGGCTTTTTACGATATTGAATATTTGTTCACTGTGGATGAACAACAATTTTTCCCGCCTCCCCAAGTCAAATCTGCTGTTATTCGGCTCATACGAAACCCTGAAAAGGAACTTCATTGTTCCGAGAGTCTTTTCAAACAAGTAGTGAAGACAGCCTTCAACCAACGCAGAAAAACCTTGCGCAATTCACTCAATCAATTTAACTTTTCTGCCAATTACAAGCAGAATTTCATTTTTGCCAAAAGGCCCGAGCAGTTGAGTGTACAGGAATTCGAAGAAATTTGCGTGAATATTATCCTATAATACCGGGATTAATCTTCCTTTGTATATTATTCCTTTAAAATAAAGTAGAGACGATGCATGCATCGTCTCTACTATTGTATTTCTTATAATATTCTGAAATTATCTTACGATAAATTTCTGGATTGATTTTCCTGTAGGAGTATTCAGATGCAGGAAATAAATACCACTGGCCAGATTTGAAACCGGAACCTTGTAAATCTGTGAACCACCGTTATGGTTGATTTCGTCATTGTACAAAATCTTGCCGCTCATATCCACAACATTCATGCTGATTTTCTGAGCGTCGCCAGTCAGGTCAACATTCAAGAAATTGGTAGCGGGATTAGGATAGATACTAATATCTGAAAGACCGCTTTCCTGATTGATTCCCAAAATAGTCCAATATTCCATTTCAAAACCATCACCTTCCATCCAGTGGTCGGTCACGAATCTTACTTTCATTTTGCTGGCATCCACGCTATAACCGCCAACTGCCGGCCAATTGAAAACATCAAATTTGTACAATAATTCGGGAGTGGATTCAATAGTAGTGATTTCAATAAAATCACCGTAGGTCAGGTCAAATTTGGAGAAGTCGATATAATAAGAGACAGCGTTGTTAGGTTTGATTGTCCATGAACAAACGGTATTTGCAGCGTATGGCTCATCTTCACTTGAGATAGCATTTATTGCATCTTCCGCATCAGGATCTGTATCAGCGATAACCGGCTGTTCTTTATCCACTAAGATATAATGATAGTTGGTCAAAGACTGGCTTGGAGCGCAAACAGAAAGTTCACTTTGGTCGTATGTAGCTGCATATTCCAGAACAAAGCCATAATCTTCAATAGTATCATTAGAAGTGAAGGTAACCAACACTTTATCTGAATTTACTGTAAATGCGTTGGGCAGAGCTTGCATATCGAAAGTAACCTGTTCTGATGAACCTTGAGTTTGATCTGTGGCAGCGGCGGTAAGGTGCTGTCCTGAGAATGACTGGACAAGGTTAGTAGGAGTAGCTTCCTCGCCAGTATAGATAGAAACCACGTCATTATTAGCTTCTGTATTCAGGCGTTTGAAAGTGAAAGTATAGCTGCTTGCGTTAGGAGCAGCGATAAGCCACTGTCTGTTGGAGTTGCTTTGGTATTTCATATTACCTGCGCCATCGCTGATAGTACCTGCCTTGGCAGTGATTTCACTTTCACTAACAATAGGTTCTTCGATATTTTCAACATCCGGCTGTAAATTTCTGATGATACTTTCTCCATATTTATATGAAAAGTTGTTACTTGGATACATGTAGTATGCCTTTTTCATTTCATTGGAAATAGTGGTAGGAGAAAGATTCACATGAAGGAATATGTTGGAAACTGAACCTTCGCTATTTTGCATAAATTTATATCCATCCACGACCATACACATATTGTTCAACATAGTTTTTTCCTTGTAACCAGAGTAAAACACAGGACGTCTTGCATCAAGCTCTGGAATCACATAATCAATAATCCAGGTGGTGTCTTCCTGAACTTCTGTGGGTCTGAAGGTCAGCTGAGCATCACTGGAGAATCCCCAATATTGTTTCAATGCATTAAAAGCGTCTATTAGTTCGGTTCTGGTCTTATTGTTGGAAGATCTTTCCGCACTGTAATTGGTCAATGCCGTAGCTCCTGTGTGGTACAACAATTTAGCAACTTCACCATTATAATTGCTAATGGCAGAAGTCATGGCATCGTAATTATATTCCACGTTATTAAGGTTCAAAAAAATACGAGGATATGTTTCCTGGTATGCACCCCAGTCAATAAACGGGATATAGCTAACACCACCACTACCCCGGGTTGGATAGCGGTAATAGTTGATAATGGATGCCATTGCAATCGCGGCATTTCCAACAGTTGTGCGGTTATCCTGAGTGTTTGCAGCGGCATGGCCGTCAAATGGACAGTATTGGTTATAATACTGTTTCTGTCCCCAACTGGTGGTCAACAGAGGTTGGCACTCACGGACATTCGCGTCTTTACTTCCGGAGAAGTTTTTCGTGTTGTAACGATCCCAGGCTTTGGTAGCGGCTGCGCTGACTGGCACTTGGGTTGTTTTTGCATCCTGAATATCCTTTTTGTAACCTAAGCAGAATGCTTCATTTTCCTTACAGTCAACATAATTTGACTCATACGAGAAAGCGACAACAGGGTAGTACAATTCTGTAGCAGAAACTATAACAAAACCCTGATTGTTTAATTGAAAACGGTAGAACAAGGGTTCGCCATTTTCATCGGTTTCCACATGTTTCAATGTCAAATTAACGCTGGCGGCATTAATATAGCACATTTCTGTTAAAAATTTGGTGGCTGCTTGCTTGGCTTCATTAACAGACACAACTGGCTTTGTCGCAAACGAAAAAGACAATAAAGAAACCAGAATGAATAAAAGAATAGATTTTTTCATAGCTATGTTTTTAATTTGCATTATATTTCTATATTAAGAAAGCAAAAATACAAAAAAAATCATATACTACGCACGTTTGCAAAAAAAAATAACTGACTTTTAATCATGATGATAGGGCTCGTTGTGCAAAATTGTGAACGCACGATAGAGCTGTTCCGTAAAAATAAGACGTGTCATCAAGTGCGGGAAAGTAAGTTTTGACAACGAAATTTTAGCATTTTGGCGTTGGTAAACGGTCTCTGAAAAACCGTAGGCACCCCCTATCACAAAAACCAATTTTTTGATGCCGCTATTCATCTTTTGTTGTAAAAAATTGGCAAATTCCACCGATGAAAACTCTTTTCCACGCTCATCCAAAAGCACAACACAGTCCGAAGGAGATATTTTTTTAAGCAGCAGCTCGCCTTCTCTACGTTTCTGCTCCTCAAACGACATGGATTTGGTGTTTTTCAGATAGGGAATAACCACCAAGTCGAAATTGTTATACAGCTTGATTTTTTTGATGTACTGACTCAACGCTTCTTCAAAAGCATCCGCATTTTCCTTGCCATTACACAAAAGCTCGATATTCATATTAATACTTCACTGCTTTGACCTTAAATTGAATTCAAAATTCAAAGTTCAAAATCCAATTTGCACATTTGCTAATTAACTATTTTGCTAATTAATTAGCACATTAGCACATTAATAATTAGCACATTACTATATCTTACTCAAATCAATCTTGAACGAAAAACTTTTCTCCTCACCACAGGGGAAAGCACAATGGCTGCATGCGGACAGTTCTCCACTGAGGCGTCTCTGCGTCATGTCTAACAGACGTTCACGCAAAGAGTCGATTTCTACAAAATTAACCACCTCATTGGCAAAAGCATACATCAGCAGTGCCCGGGCATTGCGTTCACAAATGCCCCTGGATTTCAGGTAAAACAACGCCTCTTCATCCAATTGTCCTATGGTGGCACCGTGACTGCATTTCACATCATCGGCGTAAATTTCCAAAAACGGCTTGGTGGTGATTTTCGCATCATCCGTCAAGGCTATGTTTTTATTGGTCTGATAGGCGGAGGTTCGTTGTGCCTGAGGTCTTACGACGATATGTCCATTAAAGTTCGCATGCGACTCATCGTCCGCAATGCCTTTGTACAACTGATAGCTCGTGCAATCTGGCACAATATGGTTTACATATACCTGGTTATCAACAAATTGTTTTTTGTCAACCAAATACAAACCATACAATTTAGCATCCGCAAACGGTTCTGCCAAATCCACATGAATCATGTTGCGCAAAATTCCGGCATTGAAGGTAATAGCATTGGAAAAGAAAGTGGAATGGCCCTTCTGGTGCACAAACACATGATTCAGCTCCATAGTCTGCGCATCTTTGTTCTCCATTTTATAAAAATGCAAATGTGAACCCTCCTCCAGTATCATTTCACTTACATTGTTGGTAAAACTCTGGTCTTGCTGCAACGAATCATCGCACTGCACCAACGACAGTGAAGCATTTCTTCCCAAAATCACCAGATTGTGATTGTTAATCATCAATTTTTGCGGACTGTTGACAATAGATACAAACTGCATTGGTTTCTCCACGGAGACCTCATCTGGTACATACACAAAGAAACCATCGTTGAAAAGAAGCTCGTTAAGACGGACAAACTTGTCGGCTTTGTCAGAATAAAACTTGGTCAAATGCGACAATACCAACTCGGGATACTGTTCCACAGCGGCCATAATGCTTCCGACAATAACGCCATTGGGGAAGGTCGTCAGGGGAGCATTTTTATGGACATACCAGCCATTCAGCATCGTGAACATATCCGTGTTGATGTCGCTCACATTGCACTTAAAATATTGTTCCACAGGTTGATAAGGATCCGCATCCAACTGAATATCGTATGATGAGGATATTTGCTTCTCGATAGGGAAATGACGCCACAACTCATCTTTTGAATTGGGCAGTCCCTCTGAAATGATGAGATTTAATGCCTTCTCCCTCAAAGTGGACACTTTTGACTGTTTGTCATTGGGCAATTTTGACTTCACCTCGGCAAACGTCTGTCGCAAATATTGAATAAACTTCTCCATACTAATTCAGTTTACCTGCGTTATATTCCGACTTGATCCACTCATAACCTTTGGCTTCCAGTTCTTTTGCCAATTCTTTCGGGCCGGATTTCACTATTTTTCCATCGAACAGGATATGTACGATATCTGGCACAATGTAATCCAGCAAACGCTGATAGTGGGTAATGACAACCGTAGCGTTATCTTTGGTTTTCAATTGATTAACGCCATTGGCAACAATACGCAAAGCATCGATATCCAAGCCTGAATCTGTCTCATCAAGTATGGCGAGTGTGGGTTCGAGCATAGCCATTTGGAAGATTTCATTTTTCTTTTTCTCACCACCGGAAAAACCTTCATTCACCGAACGGTTGCTCAACTTGGCCGTCAATTCCACCACTTTTTTCTTTTCTTCCATCAGTTTGAGGAACTGTGCACCCGACAGGGCCTCTTGTCCGCGATACTGGCGAATTTCATTCAGGGCGGTACGCATAAAATTGGAAATGCTGACTCCTGGTATTTCCACCGGGTATTGGAAACCGATGAAAATACCCTCACGGGCACGCTGTTCCACAGGCATTTCCAACAGATTTTTGCCTTTATAGGTAATACTACCTTCGGTAACCTCGAATATTTCTTTACCGGCGATTACTGATGCCAAAGTACTTTTTCCCGTACCATTAGGGCCCATAATGGCATGGACTTCTCCGGGGTTAATTTCCAAATTGACACCTTTCAATATTTCTTTTCCTTTGATGGAAACATGTAAATTTTCTATTTTCAGCATACTCAAAATTTTGGGTTGCAAAGTTACGGATTTTTTTCCATTTAACGCTTGATGATTTTCGTGGTCTCTATGCCATTTGAGGCAAAAATTTTGACTATATAAAAACCATCTATCAGTTGATTGACAGGCATTTGTATTATTGACCTTCCGCAATTGTCATGACGATATATCAATTTTCCACTTACATCGTATATTTCTATTTTCTGAATAGTATATTCCGGGTTGGGTATTACCAGCTTATCTGTGCAAGGATTCGGATATACCAAGAGCTTTGTTTGAACTTTGGCTGACGTACACTGTTCGGGGACGTTATCGAGATATGCCTGATACATATCGGGAATACCATAGCCCATGGAAGTATCAGGAGTATTGTACCGATGTCCATGCTGACGAATGATATCCATTATTTCCAATGCGTTTTTATGAGGCAGAGCCTGTCGCAGACAAGCTGTCAACCCTGCCATGACAGGGCTTGCGAAGCTGGTTCCGCTACCAGGGGCAACACTCTCGTCCAGATTTACCACGAAGGTGTCCCAACCCACACTTGTCACATCCGGTTTAACACGGCCATCGGCACTGGGGCCATAAGAGGAAAAAGGGCCCATTGCACTGTCAACAGCACGGGCAGCACCCACCGTCAGCACATCAAAGGCATCCGCTGGATGAGTAATGTAATGCCATGAATTATTACCCTCGTTACCGGCAGACACACACACCGCAATACCCTTCTGGCATGCCAGACTGGCATTTCGGGAAGCGATGCTGGCCATGCCATCACAAGACTGGTATGTAAAATTCCCCTGGGGAAAATCCGGAAAGGTTGAATATCCCAAAGAAGAATTAACCACATCCGCACCCAAACTATCCGCGATTTCAATTCCTTGGGCCCAAAAGTCCTCTTCTATCAGCTCCTCGCTGAAAGGATTTTCAGACAAAATAAAATAATAGCGGGCATGGGGAGCGGCTCCGATGTATGTACCATTGACAGATGTTGCCATAATGGAAGTCACTTTAGTACCATGTGTTCCCCCTTCATACACATTATCATGGTCGGGAATCAGGTCTCGGGTGCCGACAAGTTGCCCATTTTCATACATAGTCCGGAAATAAGAAATATCACTGAATCCTTCCCAGCCTCCGTCCATCACCACTATCAACATATCATCGCCATAGAAGCCAAGTTCATGCAAACGATGCCCATTATGAAAGGCTATCTGTGCCCATGCCGGGCCATAATCAAACAAGGAATCAAAATACAAGTCACTCTGTAACAAATCATTATTGTTATTCGGAACAACCTCTTTTTTTTCCTGATGCTCCAACAAAACGTATGAGGAGACGGGTATCACTGTGGTATCCGTAAAAGGAAGTGCTTTCACAGCATCAAGCACCGATGAATCAGGGCAATAGATTACCACAGTATTTTGCCATTTTGACTCTGAAAGAATCCTGACAGTAGCATCAAGCGCACATATCTGCTGTTTATACTGGGGATTGACCGGGAGATCCTCGACAGTAATAGGAATATTGTATCTTGCCTTATTGTTGATAGCTCGTGGCGACAAAAATTCATCGGGACGAGTTATAGAATACGGGCTTTGGCTTTTGTCTTTCAACTGGATGCGGAAGCATGTGGCAGGTTCTTGCGCAGACAGTTGTAACATCAGTATTGAGGATAAAAACAAAAGGGTGATTTTTTTCAACTTCATTGTTTTGAATCATTTCATCTGATTATGGTAACACTTTGTTTTCGTGGCAAATAGACAAGACAGATCCTCTTCACCACAAAAATCACATTTTAAAATACATTTTAAAAAAAAAGAGACCTACAAGAAGTCTCTTTTTATGACGTTGATTGAGTGTTTACTGTAAAGTAAAACGGATAGGAATGTTGAAGTAGCATCTAACGGGCTTACCCAACTGTTCACCGGGTTTCCATTTTGGCATTTTCTTCACCACACGGATTGCTTCCGCATCACATTCAGGGAAAAGGGAAACCACTGGTTTCACATTACTAACGCTTCCGTCTCTTTCCACCACAAACTCCAGCAGAACTGTTCCCTGGATACCATTGTTACGGGCCACTTCAGGATAAGTCAACTCTTTTTGGAGGAAAGAATACATAGCTTCCGTGCCACCAGGAAATTCGGGCATTTTTTCCGCGAAACGGACAACAGGTGCTTCTTCTGCCTCTTCTTCCACGATTTCAATGGGAACGTATTCCTCAATTTCCAAATTTTCATCGAAATCCTGGCTGAAATCGAAGTCCGTGTTAACCTTGATATTGTCTTCCACAATATTCAAGACCACTTCCTGTTGCTGAGCCACTGGTGGTGGTGGCGGGGGAGGGGTTTGGTCGGTTGCGATAACGTCTTCATCCATCACTTCGATGAATTCGTCATCGTCAAGGGCCATCACCGTGCCTTTGTCACGGGAGGCGAACAACTCGAAACTTACGTAAGTAAGCGCGAGGACGACGGCAAAACCGATTAAGAGAAACGATGTTTTTCTCTTTTCCAGATTGCCTTTGTCTGACTTTTTCTCAATCATGACTGTATGTTTTTTGATTCTTGTATTTCTAACGGCAAAAATACAAAAAATATTGTAATAAAATTTGATTTTCCCTCATTTTTTTATTTTTATTTTTTCTCACTGATTTTCTGGTACATAAGATGTAGCATGCCACCAGCACATGGAGATATGACATTTTACCGTTCCGCCCCACACTATGCTTCGCTGCGTGCGGGGTTACTAAAATATCGTGCCTTCGGCACTTATTGGTTTAAACTTGTAAAAATATCAACAATCCAAACTATTTTGTAAATTTGCACGTTCATATAGAAATTTATAAGATATGAAAAGAACCACGCTTATCGTTTCACTTTTTTTCTTTTGCATTATGGCCACTTTTGCACAACAAAGCCCCAAAGATATCCAGCGGCAGCTGAAACTGTACGAAAAACAAATGCTACAGTATGACAATGCCTTTGACACTATTTATCTATCTATCAATCAGCAGATTGAGCAACAAAGGAGCAACCCTGCTAATGTGGCAATCTGGCAAAGCTGCATGGCCCAGCTGCTGTCTGCCTATTATCAGCAGAACCGCTGGCGGATCATGGACCGCACGACCCTCGCCGACGAGGAGGCCAATGCCGTCGCTGATTTCAACACCTGGGACGCGCAACGCTTCGCGAAGGAAATCATCAAACATTATCTGCTTTCTATCGAGAACAAAAAAGCACTCAGCAAAATTCCCATCAAAGAGTACGCTGTTTTGTTAGATTCGGTAACTTCGGAAGCCTACCGCCCCACTTTGTACGACTTTCTAGCTTTCCGTTTTTTGGATTTTCTGCAGAATGAAATCTATGAACTGCCGATACCTGAGATTCCTTTTGATGTGAATGATGAGCGATACTGGGCTGAACCTCAACAATTTGCCAGTATTGATATTCCTGCCACAGATGAATTGTCATTTTCCTATCTCACCCTATACACCTTGCAAGAATTGACTCTTTTGCATCTGAACGAACCTGACAGCAGAGCCTTGTTAGACGCCACCTTGCGTCGTTTCGAGTATTTAGGCACACACAGCAATCTGGACAATGCCTCTGATTTGCAATTAGCGGCACTCACCAGCATGGAAAAACAATATCAGGGCAAAGAAGGTTATGAGATGGTCGCCTACTCCATGGGCAAATTTTACCAAGGCAGAGCGGAGAAATACGACAAAAATGCCCATCCGGAATATAAAAATGATTATGTGACCGCTGTTGAATGGTTCAACAAGACCATTGCGACGGCACCGAAATCCGTAGAAGCACACAATGCCAAAGCCACAATTGATATTATCAAAAGCTCCGAGGTGGAATTCAGCAGCAACAATATCATTCCAGCCAACCAAGCCAACCTCATCACTTTCGATTATAAAACTTGCGAGAACCTGTATTTTCGTATTATTTCATGTAAAGAAGAAGAATATGAGCTGAAAAGAAGCACGGATAACACGAAATTATACGCTTGGCTGATACAGCAGAAAAAGGTCTATGAAACCAAACTCAATGCTCCTAATGAAAAAGACTATCGTAGTGTCAGCGGACATTTTCTGCTGCCCTCATTAGACGCAGGCTTTTATTTGTTGCTGGCTTCCGATGCCCCCTTCACCAACGAGAATCACAAAGGTTACTCTTTTTATACCTTGCAAGTCACCAATATTGACGCACAATACCGGCAAAATGACAAAAAATTAGAGTTTTTCGTGTTCGACCGCACCACAGGACACCCTCTCAAAGGTGCGGAAGTCTGTATAAGTTTCTATCCTAATTACAACGCCAAAAAACCTTCCAAAACCACGACAATCAACTGCGATGCGGACGGAAGATGCTCCTGTGACATAGCTGAAAACACCTATACATTTGCTGCATATACCACTTGGAATCAGGATAAATATCAAATTATCAGACGCCAATATTGGGGCAGGTACCATGATAATCCTGAAGTCAATATCTATGAGAAAGCCTATACATTCACCGACCGAAGTATATACAGACCTGGACAAACAGTCTATTTCAAGACGATTTTGGTGGAAACCACAAGCAAAGGAGACGCCATACTTCAGCAAAAGACAGACAATGGGCGGAATATTACCGTTGAACTATATGATGCCAACTATCAAAAAGTTTCCGAACAACAACTTACAACTAACGAATATGGCTCTGTATCAGGAAAATTCGTACTTCCAAGCCAAGGTTTGACAGGACAGTTTCACTTTAAGATCAAGAAGGAGACAAAACATTTGGATTCCCATTATTTCTCGGTAGAAGAATACAAGCGCCCCACTTTTGAAATCACCTTGGACCAGCCCACCGAAGAGTTCAAAATCGGGCAAAACGTGAGTGTTGAAGGCCATGTGAAGGCCTACGCCGGCTATGGCATTGACGGAGCAAGCGTAAAATACCATGTGGTACGAAAGGCCTCCTTCCCCTGGTGGCGTTGGTGGTGGTGGCAACCTGCAGGGAAATCACAGGAAATAGCCCATGGCGAGACAACCAGCGATAATGAAGGCAATTTTCATATCGATTTCATTGCCCAGCCCGACTTGGAAAACCAACGCTATAATCCACTCTACACCTACGAAGTCAGTGTAGATGTGACCGATATCACAGGCGAAACCCACAGCGGCTCCACTTGGGTGAGAGTCAGTAAAATCGGACTGCTAATCAATGCCGAATTCCCCAACAGCATTGCCTTGAACGGGAAAAACCAGTTTCCTGTGAAAATCACCAACTTGGCTGGTGAAGCCCAAAAAGGCACCATCCATTACCGCATCGAAGCCTTGCAAGCTCCTGAAAATTACAAATACAGCTGCTCAGAAGCCGATTATTATCTGTCTGATTCCGCTCAAATGGTACAAAAACTATCCTATCTTGATTTCAACAAGGAGCTGCAGAAGAGCAATTGGAAGGTCCTAAAAACTGTTAAACATGATGATTTTGAAACGGATGGTAAAAATCCCTTCATCATTCAGGATATGAAAAATCTTCAGGAAGGCTATTACAAAATCAGTTTAATCACTCACGATAAAGACCAAAATGAAATCAAAGAAGAGTATTATGTGCTGATTTATGATGAAAAAAGTAAAAAATGCACGGCATACGAACCTATTTGGCTGACCACTCCCGACAAAACCACCATAGAGGTGGGTAAAACCATTCATTTCACTTTGGGAAGTTACCTAAAAAATGCCATGGTACTATGCGAAATCATATCCAATGATGAATTAGTGGAGTCCAAATGGATAAAACTCAGCCAAGGCAAAACTGATTTTAGCTATACTGTTACAGAAAAGGACCTCGGCAGAGTGGTTGTCCATGCCTTTGTCACGCAAAACAACAAACAATATGAAAAAAGCTTAAATTTCAATATTCCATTCAGTCATAAAAAAATAGACTTCGACTTTCTGACCTTCCGTGACAAGACTCTGCCGAGCAGTCAGGAACAATATCAGATTCGACTGAAGGACAAAAACGGGGACAAAGTTGCGGCGGAACTGCTCTGCTCCATGTATGACGCTTCCTTAGACGCATTGGCTTCTCCAAACACTTGGATTTCAAGTATTTTCAACACCAGCAAACCTACTTTCAATTATTCTTTCCGTTTCTCTTCAAACATTGGAAACAGCTATTACCGGAATTTACAAAAAACCTCCTATGATTTTATCAGCCGAAACTATCCGCAGCTGTTAT
>JAEEGG010003366.1_pt1 | contig 39922 bp, 30 predicted proteins | sample 9134161 | NCBI WGS metagenome assembly JAEEGG01 (sample SAMN16246543, study PRJNA631951) | gut metagenome | biome: gut microbiome; feature: rumen; material: CR-attached | host: Bos | place: Iran: Karaj | collected 2018-10 | reverse complement strand
TCCACGTATCCCGCTATCTCCTCCAGATCCTCTCCGGACGCTCTCCTGGCCGTTACCTGGCCCGGAAAATCGATCTCTTCCGGCCGGACGCGCAATATCATCTTGCCGCCGTGCATGCCGGTGCAGGGGAAATTGCCCACGATGCGCCTCGGGCCTCCGGTGAGGCCCAGCACCACGATGGTTCCTCCGGCCTGGTACTCCCCTAAGAAGCTGCCTGCCCTGCCGCCTATCACCAGCAGCGGGACCTTGTCCATATACGCTTTCATATGGATCCCAGCCCGGTATCCGGCATCGTCCCGTACAAATATGCGGCCGCCTCTCATGGCGTAGCCCGCCGCGTCTCCGATGCTGCCCCGGACGACTATCAGGCCCTCGTTCATGGTGTCTCCCGCCGCGTCCTGGGCGCTGCCTTCCACGGTGATCTCCGCGCCGTTGAGGTACGCTCCCAGCGCGTTGCCCGGAGTGCCCTCCAGCGTCAGCTTTATGCCGGACATGCCTGCGGCAATGAACCTCTGCCCCATGCACCCGGTCACCGTATATTCTTTTTCTCCCGAACGGAGGATCTCGTTGATCTCCTTGAATCCAAGGTCTTTCGCGTCAACTTTCATATTATACTACACCTCCGAATTTTTTTCTACGCACCTCTTCAGAGAACATCGCGTTGGTGGCCCGTCCTCCGGCAATGAACGGTCTTACCGTTTCGAGAGGTACCCGGTCTCTTATGAGCGAAGTGTATATTCCCGCGCGCTCCACCCTGCCTATTATGATGAAGCCGGACAAATAGCCGTCTTTTAAGTAGAACCGCTCTACGGAATCTCCGTCTTTGAATTCTTCGACTTCTCCCGCGTAGGTCCCGGCGGTCATTATGTGGAAGCCGAAGAAGCCGATGGAGTTCATGGGAAATTCGTTGTCCAGGACCGCGTCGCCGCCTGCCATATTTATGCCTGCGGTGCGGCCTTCCAGATAGGCGCTGGGCATCAGCGCCAGCACCCTGTTGGCCCCCAGCGTCACGTCGTATCCTTCAACGCAGTCTCCCGCGGCGTACACGGAACCGAGGGACGTCTTCATACGTTCGTCCACTATGATGCCGCGGTTGACGCTGCCTCCCGCCTCTTTTACGAGGCCCGAATTTGCCCGCACGCCCACGGCCAGCACCAGCACGTCGAACCCGGCTTCCCTGCCGCTTTTCATAAGAGCCCTGCGGCCCTGAAACTCCGAAACGCTGTCCGAGAGCATGAACTTTATCCCCCGCTCTTCCAGCCGCTTCTGTACGAGCCCCGCGCCTTCCGCGTCAAGTATGCTTGAAAGTATCCTGTCCGCCAGGTCGCACACCTTGATCTCCTTCACCCTCGAAGCGATCCCTTCGGCGCATTTAAGGCCGATCAGCCCGGCGCCCACGATCAGCACCCGCGTTTCTGGCGTCAGCACTTTCTCCAGCCCCAGCGCGTCGTCCAGCGTCATAAATCCGAATTTGTTCTCCACCGTCTCCAGCCCTTTAAAAGGCGGCACGAAGGGCGATGAACCTGCGGCAACGCACAGTTCGTCGTAAGCCACCGTCTCTCCCGAATCCAGCGCCACGGTCTTCGCTGCCGGATCTATGGACAACGCCTTCTTCCCGTACAGCACTTCCGCGCCGTTCCTGTCGTAGAAACCGTCGTCCCGGTATTTCATCTTTTCGAGGTCCGTTTTGTCCTCTAAATAGTAGGAAATGAGGGGCCTGCAATAAACGTGGCGGCGCTCTTCGGAAATGATCGTTATGAGCCCCAGGGGATCCGCCAGGCGGATGCCTTCCACGCAGCCGACCGCGGCGGCGCCGTTGCCGATGATGACGTATCTTTTAAGAGCGGCATTGTCAGAACTCCGCGCCTTGCCGATGCAGTTTGCGTTGTCAGCCATTATTCCTGCCCCCTTTCTTCATACACTATTGCCCTGTTGGGGCAGCCCTTCACGCAGGCAGGTTCGCCCTGACCGTTGGAAGTGCACAGCTCGCATTTCTGCATTATCCCGTCTTCTGCGGGAGCCAGGGCGCCGTAAGGGCATACCAGCATGCACGTGAGGCAGCCCACGCATTTGTTCCTGTCGATCCGCACCACTCCGTCCTCTTTGGAAATGGCTCCGGCAATGCAGCATTTTACGCACAGAGGGTCTTCGCAGTGGCGGCAGGACACGGCGAAAGTGATCCTGTCCTTCTCCTCGCCCTCCACGTGGATGCGGGGATATATCTGTTTTCCTTTAAGGGAACTCATATACCTGAGCCCAGAGTTGGCGAACGCGCAGTTGTATTCGCAGAGGTGGCAGCCCAGGCACCATTCTTCATTGACGTAAACACGCTTCACGGTATCACTCTCCCGCATGCGAGATACCGAGTATCTCGAGTTCTTTTTCGGTCATTCCCACGCCCCGGAGCATGAGCCGGTTTCCCTTGAGGGCCTCCACGGAGTTGATGCCCATGCCGCCTATGATCTCCATTATCTCGTGCTTCCAGGCGGTCATCAGGTTAACCAGCCTGGCGGAACCCACGTCGGGATTCAGACGCTTCACGAGGTCGGGCCGCTGTGTGGCAATGCCCCAGTTGCACTTGCCGCTCTGGCATGTTCGGCAGAGGTGGCAGCCCAGTGCCAGCAGCGCGGCGGTGGCAATGTAGCAGGCGTCCGCTCCCAGGGCAACTGCTTTCACCACGTCGGAGGCGCTGCGAATCGATCCTCCCGCCACCAGCGAAACGTTGTTCCTGATGCCCTCGTCCCTGAGCCGCTGATCTACCGCCGCCAGGGCAAGTTCTATAGGTATGCCTACGTTGTCCCTGATCCTGGTGGGAGCCGCTCCCGTGCCTCCGCGGAAGCCGTCGATGGCGATTATGTCGGCGCCGCTCCTGGCAATGCCGCTGGCGATGGCGGCGATATTGTGCACCGCGGCCACTTTTACGATGACCGGCTTTTTGTATTCAGTGGCTTCTTTTAACGAGAACACCAGCTGCCTCAGGTCTTCGATGGAATATATGTCGTGGTGAGGCGCGGGAGATATGGCGTCGGAACCCTCGGGTATCATACGCGTCCTGGAAACGTCTCCCACTATTTTCGCTCCCGGCAGATGGCCTCCGATGCCCGGCTTGGCGCCCTGGCCCATTTTTATTTCAATGGCTGCGCCCGCTTCCAGATAATCCTCGTGGACTCCGAACCTGCCGCTGGCCACCTGCACCACGGTATTGGGACCGTATTGGTAAAAATCTTCGTGAAGGCCTCCCTCGCCCGTGTTGTACAGGATGCCCAGCTCGGTTGCCGCCCTCGCTAAAGAGGCGTGGGCGTTGTAGCTGATGGAGCCGTAGCTCATTGCCGAGAACATCACCGGCATCGACAGCTCCAGCTGGGGAGGCAGTTCGGTCAATATAGATCCGTCGGGGCGCCGCTCGATCTTCTGAGGCTTCTTGCCCAGGAAGACTCTCGTCTCCATAGGTTCCCTCAGCGGGTCGATGGGCGGGTTCGTGACCTGGGAAGCGTTGATGAGTATCTTGTCCCAGTACACCGGCAGCGGCTTGGGATTGCCCATGGAGGAAAGCAGCACGCCTCCGGAGGAAGCCTGCTTGTATATCTCCGTTACCGTATCGTTCTGCCAGTTGGCGTTCTCCCTGATCCTGCAGTCGCTCTTCACGATCTTCAGGGCTCTCGTGGGACAGATGCAGACGCAGCGCTGGCAGTCGACGCACTTCGTCTCGTCGCTGACCATAATACCGCGGTCCGGGTCAAAAGAATGGACTTCGTTGGCGCATTGACGCTCGCAGGCGCGGCAGGCGATGCAGCGCTGTTCGTTGCGGACAACTTCGAATTCGGGGCAGTAATAATTAATTGCCATGTCAATACGCTCCTTCCCGGACTTTTACGATCACCGGTTCTCCGCCCGAGGGGGCGAAGATCTTTTCAGCGTCCGGCTCCATCGTCCTTATGGCCGCTTCCTCGCTGGCGACGAAGACTTTATCGTCCTTTTCTCCCACCACCATGGAGCGGAGCTTCAGCCTGTCGTTCAGCGCCATCAGGCCTCCGCTGAAGCCCAGCACTATGGAGAAAGGACCCGTGACCAGCAGGCTGGGGAAAACGGTACGCAGGTACCTGAGCCGCTCCCTGACCGCGGGATCCTTCTGCCGGTCGATGGTGCTCCAGAAAGGCGCCGCGATGACTCCGGCCGCTTCCTCAAGCGTCAGTCCCTCTACCCTCACCAGATAGTCAAGGATGTACGTTATGACCTCCGTGTCGGTCTGGAGGTTGCACTTGTAGCCGAACATTTCTATAAAGCGCCTGTTGGCGTCATAGGAAGAGATCTCGCCGTTGTGCACCACGGAAAAGTCCAGCAGCGTAAAGGGATGGGCGCCTCCCCACCATCCGGGAGTGTTCGTAGGATAGCGGCCGTGGGCCGTCCAGCTGTAGCCTTCGTATTCGTCAAGGCGGTAATATACTCCCACGTCTTCGGGGAAGCCCACTGCCTTGAAAGTGCCCATGTTCTTTCCGCTGGAAAAGACGTAGGCGCCTTTCTTCTCCGTGTTGATCTTCATGACCGTCCTGGTGACGAACTCTTTCTCGTCCAGCTGAAGGTCCGCCAGCACGGATCTTAAAGGAGTCACGAAGTATCTCCAGATGATGGGCTCGTCGGTGATCTCGGGCATCTTCCTCGTAGGGATCAGTTCCCCTTTCACCACTTCGAAACCCTCTTTCAGAAACGCCTCGCAGTCCTTGCGGGTGTCTCTGGAATCGAAGAACATATGGAACGCGTAAAGATCCCTGTATTCCGGATATATGCCGTAGCCCGCGAAGCCGCCTCCCAGGCCGTTGGAACGGTCGTGCATGGGCTTCATGGCTTCGATGATTTTTTCCGCCGTCATCTTTTTCCCTTCTCTGGAAATCACGGCAGCGATCGCGCATCCGGACGGGATCCGGACGTCGCCTTCCCGTTTGCAAATCATTTTTCGTCTCCCCTTTGCGTTGACGGTACGATGGACGGGCAATAAAAAAACGCCCATTTCCGCGCACTGATACACGGAAATGAACGCCTTTGCCCATCGCGCGTATTGTACGCCCGCACGCGGCGTATGTCAACAACGTTGTCCGCCGCTCCGGAAAAAATCTTCAAAAATTTCGAAAAAATTTTCAAAACGGGTATTGACGGACGGTCCGGGAGGGTATAGAATACTCCGCGTGTGAAGGCAAAGGCGTCTTCGGGAACTTTCTCCCGGGGACGCTTTCTCTGTTTCACCGAACCACAGGACTTTACCGTTTACCGAAGGCAATGGCGTCTTTTGCGGACATATCTCCCGCGAAAGGCGCCTCTTTTTTTAGCTGGGCAGACGGCGAAAGCAGAAAAGGAGCTGGAATTATGGAAACTGTATCGGATTATTTTGGAAGCCTGGTTTTTGACGACAGAGTCATGAGAGCAAAACTCCCGGGAAAAGTGTACGAATCGCTGAAGAAGACGATCGACGAGGGTCTGGAACTGGATTCCGGCCTGGCCAACGCCGTGGCGGAAGCGATGAAGGACTGGGCGGTTTCTAAAGGCGCGACTCATTATACGCACTGGTTCCAGCCCCTTACGGGCGTCACCGCGGAAAAACACGACAGCTTTATTTCTCCCTCTCCCGACGGCGGAGTGATAATGGAATTCTCCGGGAAAGAACTGATCAAGGGCGAGCCCGACGCGTCCTCCTTCCCCTCCGGCGGCCTGAGGGCCACCTTCGAGGCCAGGGGCTACACGGCCTGGGACCCCACGTCGTACGCGTTCATCAAGGGCAAGACGCTCTGCATCCCCACGGCGTTCTGCTCCTACGGCGGCCACGCGCTGGACAAGAAAACGCCGCTGCTGAGGTCCATGGAGGCGCTCAACAAGCAGGCGCTCCGGATCCTCAGGCTGTTCGGCAACACCACCGCCAGATGCGTCCGTTCTTCAGTCGGTCCCGAGCAGGAATACTTCCTGATCACCAAAGAGATGTACGACGCCAGGCCGGATATCAAATTCACCGGCAGGACGCTTTTCGGAGCCAAGCCTCCCAAGGGCCAGGAGATGGACGACCACTACTTCGGCGTGATCAAGCCCAGAGTGGCGGAGTTCATGGAAGACCTTAACGAAGAGCTCTGGAAGCTGGGCATCATGGCCAAGACGGAGCACAACGAAGTGGCTCCGGCGCAGCACGAACTTGCCCCCATATTCACCACCACGAACGTTGCCACGGACCACAACCAGCTGACCATGGAGATCATGCAGAAGGTGGCGGCAAGGCACGGGCTGGTGTGCCTACTTCACGAAAAACCTTTCGCCGGCGTCAACGGCTCCGGCAAGCACAATAACTGGTCCATTGCCGCGGACAACGGCAAATCCCTGCTCTCTCCCGGCGACACGCCTTACGAGAACGCCCAGTTCCTGCTGTTCCTCTGCGCCGTCATCCAGGCGGTCGACGATTATCAGGACCTGCTGAGGATATCCGTTGCCACCGCCGGAAACGACCACCGTCTGGGTGCCAACGAGGCGCCTCCCGCCGTGGTATCGATGTTCCTTGGAGACGAACTGAACGCGGTGCTGGAAGCCATCGAGAACGACAGGCCTTATAAGGGCGCAGAGAAGACCCAGATGAAGCTGGGCGTCGACGTGCTTCCCAAGTTCAACCGTGACGCCACCGACAGGAACAGGACGTCGCCTTTCGCGTTCACCGGCAACAAGTTCGAGTTCCGTATGCTTGGCTCTTCAAACAGCATCGCCTGCGCCAACATCATGCTGAACGCCTCCGTGGCCGAGTCCCTTAAGCAGTACGCAGACCTCCTGGAGAACGCAGAAAACTTCGAAGACACGCTTCACGAACTTATAAAGAAGACCATTAAAGACCACAAGCGGATCATATTCAACGGCAACGGCTACGACGACGCCTGGATCAAAGAAGCCACCGAAGTCAGAGGCCTCACCAACTACCGAACCACCGCAGACTGCATGCCTCACCTGCTGGACAAGAAGAACGTTGACATGCTTACGTCCCACGGCGTCTTCACGGTGGAAGAACTGAGATCCCGCTGCGAGATAATGCTGGAGAACTACTGCAAGACCGTGGTCATCGAGGCCAACACTATGATCGATATGGCCAGGACGCAGATCGCTCCCGCAGTCGAAAAATACTCTGCAGATCTGGCGGCCAACGTCGCTGTGAAGAAGGCGGCGGACAGCTCCATCGCCTGCAGATACGAAACGAAACTGGTGTCCAAGCTCTCGTCGCTCACTGACAGCATCGCCGAAAGGACGGAGGCGCTGGAGAACGCGCTGATCTCGCTCCACGACACGTCGAACGTGATCGAGGAATCGGCGGAGATCAGGGACAGGATCCTTTCCAGGATGGGCGAACTGCGCATTGCCGCGGACGAGGCGGAAACGCTGACTGCCAGGAGCTACTGGCCCTTCCCCACCTACGGAGACATACTGTTCAGCGTGAAATGATCGACCCGAAGCGAGGTCAGGCAGGCAGCACGCAGGCAGCCTCCCCGGTCCGGAAAAGTGGCCCGGCAGGCGGTCTGAAGGCTCGCCTTATGTAAAAAAGCTATTGCGGAGATATAAAAATGCTTACTGAAGAATTATCGAAACTTATAGGAGAAAGCGTATCCGGAGAAGTGTTCGGCATCTGGTTCCTTATAGGAGCCGCGCTGGTGTTCTTCATGCAGGCCGGTTTCGCCATGGTGGAGACGGGCTTCACCAGAGCTAAAAACGCGGGCAACATCATGATGAAGAACCTTATGGATTTCTGCATCGGCACCGTGGTGTTCGTCATACTGGGTTTCTCGCTGATGATGGCCGAAGATTACGTGCTGGGCTTCATCGGAGTGCCCAATCTTAAGATACTCACCAACTTCGGAGAGTTTTTAAGCAGCGGCAGCGCGCCCTCGTTTGTGTTCAACCTGGTGTTCTGCGCCACCGCCGCCACCATCGTGTCCGGCTCCATGGCCGAACGCACCAAATTTATGTCGTACTGCATCTATTCCGCGGTGATCTCCCTGTTCGTGTACCCCATCGAGGCAGGCTGGATCTGGAACTCACAGGGCTGGCTTTACAAGCTGGGATTCCATGATTTCGCGGGTTCCGCGGCGATCCACACCGTAGGCGGCCTCACGGCACTGATCGGAGCAATTATGGTTGGTCCCAGGCTGGGCAAGTACGTCAAAGACAGGAGCGGCAAGGTCTCCAAAGTCAACGCCATCCCGGGCCACAGCATCACCCTGGGCGCCCTGGGCTGCTTCATACTCTGGTTCGGCTGGTACGGCTTCAACGGCGCCGCGGCTTGGGACCAGACTTCCCTCTCGTCAATATTCGTGACCACGACAATCGCCCCCGCCGTTGCCACCGTCACCACGATGATATTCACCTGGATCCGCAACGGAAAGCCTGACGTGTCCATGTGCCTGAACGCATCGCTGGCCGGCCTGGTGGGCATCACCGCCGGGTGCGACGCCCTTGACGCGGTAGGCGCCACGGTGGTCGGCATCGTGTCCGGAATACTCGTTGTCGTGGTGGTGGAGCTGCTGGACCTCAAGCTTCACGTTGACGATCCCGTAGGCGCCGTAGCGGTGCATATGTTCAACGGCATCTGGGGTACTTTAGCAGTGGGGCTCCTGGCAAATCCCGCAGCCCCCGCAGGGCTCAGAGGCCTCGTTTACACCGGCGAGTTCGCGCTTCTCGGAAAACAGTGCCTGGGCATCCTGGCGGTTGCCGCCTGGACGGCCGCGTGGATGACGCTCACGTTCTTCGTACTTAAAAAGACGCTGGGGCTCAGAGTCACACAGGAAGAGGAGATCAAGGGCCTCGACAGCACGGAGCACGGGCTTCCCAGCGCATACGCGGACTTCGTTCCCGCAGTGGAGAGCCTGTTGTACGACCATCCCGGAACTGATCTCTCGCAGGCCGTGGCGGTGACCGGAGATACGCCTCCCGCCGAAGCGGTCCCCGTAAAGACCGTCTCGATGCCTTCCGGCAGCGTTCCGAAACTTACCAAAGTTGAGATCGTATGCAAGGAGTCCCGTCTCGAGCCGCTTAAGAAAGCGATGATGGATATAGGCATCACCGGCATGACCGTGTCCCACGTGCTGGGCTGCGGCGCTCAGAAAGGAAAGCCGGAATACTACCGCGGAGTCCAGATCGAAGCCACGCTGCTTCCCAAGATCCAGGTAGACATAGTAGTCAGCAAAGTCCCCGTGAGAGCCGTCATAGAGACCGCCAAGAACGTGCTCTATACAGGCCATATCGGAGACGGCAAGATATTCGTTTACGACGTGGAGAACGTGGTCAAGGTCCGTACCGGCGAGGAGGGCTACGACGCGCTGCAGGACGTGGAGTAGGTGAACGTCGATGTGTTCTGTGATCGGTTACTGCGGCAACGTCATCGACGAGAAGGCCTTTATAAGCGGTTTTAAGCGCACCGTTTCACGGGGGCCCGATGATACGCGCCTCGTGGATACAGGGGCTGAAACGGGCGGAAAACTGGGTTTTCACAGGCTTTCCATCATGGGCCTGACTCCGGAGGGCATGCAGCCCTTCGAACTTGACGGCAGCTTCGCCGTGTGCAACGGCGAACTGTACGGTTTTCGCGCGGAGCGGGAGCGGCTCAGGCAGAAGGGCTACGTCTTTAAAAGCGACAGCGACTGCGAGATACTGCTTCCCATGTACCGGGAGTACGGGCTGAAGATGTTCTCCATGCTCGACGCGGAATTCGCCTGCGTGATATACGACGGAGAGAACGGAGAGTTCATTGCCGCCCGGGATCCCGTGGGGATCAGGCCTCTGTATTACGGCTTTGACGCGGCGGGAACGATAGTGTTTGCCAGCGAGCCCAAGAACCTCGTGGGGTACTGCGAGAAGGTGCTTCCCTTCCCTCCCGGCCATTACTATAAAGGCGGGTCGTTCGTACCGTACAGTACGGTCTGGAAAGGTGAAAGCGTTTGCGGCGACGGTCTGGAGACAGCCTGCGAGAAGATCAGGGAGAAACTGATCAGGGGCGTGGTAAAACGGCTGGATTCAGATTCGAAAGTGGGTTTCCTGCTTTCAGGCGGCCTGGATTCGTCGCTGGTTTGCGCCATCGCCGCCAGAGAGCGCAGCCACCCCATCAAAACCTTCGCCATCGGTATGAGCGAGGACGCCATTGACCTCAGGTATGCAAAACAGGTGGCGGAATATATCGGATCTGACCATACCGAAGTGTACATGACCCCTTCTGACGTCACCGGAAACCTGGAGAAGGTCGTCGAGCTCCTGGGCACCTACGACATCACCACGATCCGGGCCAGCATGGGAATGTATCTGGTATGCAAGGCCATACACGAGGCCACGGACGTGCGTGTCATACTTACGGGAGAGATATCCGACGAACTGTTCGGTTACAAATACACCGATTTCGCGCCGGACGTCCGGGCGTTTCAGGAAGAGGCGGAGAAGCGGATCAGAGAGATACATATGTACGACGTCCTCAGGGCAGACAGATGCATCTCGGTCAACTCTTTAGAGGCCCGTGTTCCGTTCGGGGATCTGGACTTCGTGAAATACGTTATGAGCCTCGATCCGGAGCTGAAGGTCAACCACTACGGCAAGGGCAAATACCTCCTTCGCCACGCTTTCGAGGGCCTGGGATACCTGCCCGACGGGATACTGTGGCGCGAAAAAGCTGCGTTTTCCGACGCCGTGGGCCATTCAATGGTGGATTACCTGAAGGAGTACGCGGAAAAGCAGTACACTGACGAAGAGTTCGAGGCCGCACGGGCGAAGTACGACCACGCCAGGCCGTTTACGAAAGAATCTCTCCTCTACAGGGAGATATTCGAGAAATATTATCCCGGCCAGTCGGAAATGGTCGCGGATTTCTGGATGCCCAACAGGACCTGGAAAGGGTGCGACGTCAACGATCCTTCCGCCAGGGTGCTGTCGAACTACGGAGACAGCGGGAAATAGACGACAAAAGAAAAATAAAGCATGAACGCCGCTGGGGAGCGGTGTTCGAAGGAAAGGGGAAATCACAATGACAAAGTACATTTTCGTTACAGGAGGCGTTGTCTCGGGGCTGGGAAAAGGCATTACCGCCGCTTCGCTGGGAAGGCTGCTTAAATCCAGGGGGATCAAGGTGGCGGCCCAGAAGCTGGACCCGTATATAAACGTTGACCCGGGGACAATGAGCCCGTTCCAGCACGGTGAAGTGTACGTCACGGAAGACGGAGCGGAGACCGACCTTGACCTGGGGCACTACGAAAGGTTCATTGACGAGGACCTTAACAAGTATTCCAACCTGACCACGGGCAAAGTCTACTGGAACGTCCTTAACAAGGAGCGGCGCGGCGAGTACCTGGGTTCCACGGTGCAGGTCATACCTCACATCACCAACGAGATCAAGGATTTCATATACAACGTGGGGCGCCATTCGGGAGCGGACGTGGTCATAACCGAGATCGGCGGCACCATCGGCGACATCGAGTCTCAGCCTTTCATAGAGGCGGTGAGGCAGATATCTCTGGAGGTCGGGCGTGAGAACAGCCTGTTCATACACGTCACTCTGGTCCCCTACCTGCACGGCTCCGAAGAGCATAAAACAAAACCCACCCAGCATTCCGTCAAGGAGCTCCAGGGCATGGGCGTGAACCCCAACATTATAGTGCTCCGCTGCGACGAGCCGCTGGAGCCTGCCATTTTCAAAAAGATATCGCTGTTCTGCAACGTCAAGGAAGACTGCGTCATCGAGAACATCACGCTGCCCAACCTGTACGAGGCGCCTCTGATGCTGGAAAAGTCCAATTTCTCTACGGTGGTCTGCAGGGAGCTGGGCATCAAGGCCAAAGAGCCAGACCTGAAGGAATGGGCGGAGATGGTGGCAAGGATCAAGGCCAGGCCCTACACCGTGCACATCGGGCTGGTGGGCAAATACGTGGGGCTCCACGACGCGTACCTGTCGGTGGCCGAAGCGCTGCGCCATGCCGGATACCAGTACAACACGCACATAAAGATCCACTGGATAGATTCAGAAGAGATCCGCCGTGACAACGTGGACGAGATCCTTGGAGGCCTTGACGGCATTATAGTTCCCGGAGGCTTCGGCTCCAGAGGTATCGAAGGCATGATACTGGCGGCGGAATACGCCAGGACTAAAGAGCTCCCCTATTTCGGCGTCTGCCTCGGCATGCAGATCGCGGTGATCGAATACGCGAGAAACGTGCTGGGGATCAAAAACGCCAACTCCGGCGAGTTCGACGAACAATGTTCTGACAAAGTGATAGATTTCATGCCCGGTCAAAGCAACGACATCGACAAGGGCGGCACGCTGCGCCTGGGCGCATACCCCTGCGTGATACAGGCCGGCACGACGATGGCTTCCTGCTACGGCAAGACGCTGATCAGCGAGCGCCACCGCCACCGCTACGAGTTCAACAACGACTACCGTGAAGCGTTCAAAAAGCACGGTCTCACACTGAGCGGCATATCCCCCGACGGCCAGCTGGTGGAGACCGTGGAGCTCACCGAGAGGCCCTTCTACGTAGGGGTCCAGTTCCATCCCGAATTCAAGTCAAGGCCCAACAAGCCCCATCCCCTTTTCCTGGGCTTCATAGGCGCGGCAATGGATCATTCGGGAAATCCCAAGGCCTGACGTAGGCGCGGATCTTACGGTCCATGCCTGCGCCAGATCGCGGGAGCGATGGAATCCCGGAGGGACAATGATGTGTGCTTCGCACATGATGTTGCCTTCGGCAATGATGCTTGCCCTGACGGGCACGCATCATTTTCCAAAGGAACAAAAAAAAGCAGGCTGACTTTTTTTCATCAGCCTGCTTTTTTTATTCGATCTCAGTCGATCGCGGTTCTCTCAGGATCACGCGGCCTTGACGGAAGTGATGTGAGGATTCACGCCGTTGTACCAGTACAGGAAACCTTCAAGATCGATCTTGTCGCCGACTTTGAGAGCCTGGACGGCTTTGTAAACGTCGGTGTCCTTGCCGCAGAGATAGGACTCGACGGTGAAGGTGTAGGTCTTGCCGTCAACGGAAACGTTGAAGTAAAGGTCGTCGCCTTCGCTGCCGGAGCCGTTCCACTTGTAAAGGAACGCAACTTCGTTGCCCTCGGCGTCGGTGGAAGCCTCAACGGTCATGCCTTTGAAAGCTACGAACTGGTTCATCTTTTTGATGAGCTCGGCTTCGTTGGCCAGCAGAGCGGTAACGTCGGTCGCTTTGGCAACGTACTTGGGAGCGCCTTCGACGATCTTAACGGTAGCGCCTTCGGCAACTTCGATCTCGCCCTGATATTCGGCCTTGTATCCTTCGATCTTGACCTTGGTACCTACGGTGAAGGTGTTGTACTCTTCCTCGGTGCAGGTGGCGTTGTAAGCGAGATATCCGCCGTCTCCGTCAGCAAGATAGAGGACAGCTTTGTTATCCCACCAGGACTGCTTAGCCTGAACGTATGCTTCGATGACGACTTTGTCGTTAAGAGCGGCAGCGTCGTACTCGGCATAAGTCATAACTCCTTCAGATTTTGCGTTGATATCCGCCTCGGCCTTCTTGCAGCCGAAAAGTACGAATAAGGAAGCCAGCGCAAGAACCACAGCTATTACTTTTTTCATGTCGATCATTCTCCTCTTTAAGAAAAAAGATAAATTCCGTTCGTTTCCGAACAAACTCTATTGTATTCCGGCGGCCGATATTTGTCAATACCGGAGGTCCCGGGACCGCTCTTATTTGTCCGCGGCCTGAGTCTTATCGTACGCTTCTCTCACGGCGATGGCCAACTGGTCCGCGCAGGACGTGGGGCGCATGCCGCAGGTGTTGCCTCTTAAGAAGGACTCGATCTTCTCCACGGTCCAGCCGTTGACCAGCTTGGAAATGGCTTTAAGGTTTCCGTTGCAGCCGCCGTAAAAACTGATATTCGTTATGACGTCGCCGTCGATATCGAAATCGATGAGCTGGGAGCATGTGTATTTCGTTTTGTGCTGGTAATGCATTTTCTTCGTCTCCTTCGTTGAACGTTATTATTATCTCAGTTACGGTCATTCCGTCACAGTTCGATCGCCGCCGCGTTTCTGGCGGGCACGTCGATTATACACCCTTCTGCGTCGATCCGCACGTCCTTCTTCGTGTGGTTCACAAATATCTGGACAGTTCTGCCGTTTATCGAAAACGCGCTTGAGAACACGTCCGGCACCTCAGCAGCGCCGTTGCAGGTTCGGTATGAACGGGAGGGACAAACCACTTTCTTCCCTTTGACCATCCTGCCCCGGGCAATTATCTCGCCCATCTCTCCCGAGGCGAATCCGGTGAGCGCCCGCGCGAAGGACAACACCTCTCCCAGATCCGGCAGCGTGTCGAAATCTCTGCCTCCCCAGTGATCCATCACCCTTCCGTCCGGCGTCAGCACCACCGTCATGCAGTCTCCCGCAGCGAACGAATAAGCCATTCTCAGGAACAGCGTGTCCTCGTCCTGATAGAAAGGCGACGACACCTGATTGCCCATGAAATTCCTCAGATATTCGTGATACACGTACGTAAAGAGAGGCACCGGACGGCCGATATGCCAGTTCAGTTCGAAGCGGTTGTCGCTGAAAAGCAGGTTGCCTATAAAGGGCTCTGCAGCCGCGGATTCGCAGCCCAGCAGCATCGTTCCGGCCGTGTCTTTCCAGCCGGATAAAAGATCCTGCATCGACCTGGTCATCCAGCTTCCGGGCACTGGAGGATGGCCGTGACGGCGGGAGTAGCAGAGGTATTGACCGCCTCCGTGGTTCTGGTCAAGTATCTGCGCATAGTCTATGCCTGACTTCAGCAGCGGCGCGTACGCCTCGTCAACGATCTTCCTGCCTTTCGGGGAAGCAGGGCAGATGTCGTATCCGGCGCGCTGTCCGGGGCAGATCTCACTGGCTTTCAGGACCCCGTCGGGGCCAACGCACATTGCCTCCTCCAGCCCTTCTTTCTCAAACGTTTCTTCGTTGGAATAGCCGTCGACCAGATTGCTCTTCATCGTGTAGCCGAATCCGGAGCAATACACTCCCAGCTTGTCCCCGGCGCTGTGGAGCGCGTCGCGGAACCTGTTGAACTCCTCGATCCCGCCGTACGGAGGCCAGACGTACGGAGGCGCCCAGGGAGCCGTGCCTTCCCAGTGCATCAGCAATACCAGAAGATCCGTACCGGCCTTCGCGCGAATATCGTCCAGCAGCGGCAGCGCCCGGCAATACGGGAACAGCGCGTTGGGCTTCATTTCGTCCATATCGTGGATGCCGCGAACGGGATAGGAGACGATCAGCGGCGACTTGAAATACCATTCGGGCAGCATCGGATTTTCGGCGGATTTCACGGCTCTGGGAGGCAGATTCTTTTCGAACCACTCTCTGTATATCTCCGCGGCGTCTTCCCAGCCTCCTTCGAAGAATCTCCACACCATCGGGAAATCCATCCTGTAATCTTCGCCTGTCTCGGCGCCGCAATATATTCTGATCACCGCATTGAGCGGCGCGTGGCCGGTCTCTTCCCCGTCCGATCCGTCAGGACCTGTTTCCGGCGTCCAGTCGGGAGCGTCGTAAAAATCTATCACCTTAAGGCCGCGGCCGGGATCGTGAGCGCCCATATACAGGCCGAATCCGTCTGAAACGTACGCCTGGAACTGGGAGCACATCATATTAGGGAACACGGGGTAGCAGCCGATGGAAGGATAACGGATATCATAGGAGCGGAACCAGGTGGTCTGCCTGAGCGCCGTGCTTTCGCAGACGGCGCCCTCGTTAAACGGGAACAGCATATATGCGTCTCCGCCTTCTCCCTTAAGAGGTTTCAGCGACGCCACGGGCAATTCGATCCATTCCGCCGTCAATTCTCCCGTGTTCGCTATTTCCCCTCTCCATAAGATCCCGCCGTCGGTCACGGCTGCCCGGACAACGACTTCCACGCCGCACTCGAAAACGTATCCCGCCTCGAAAGAATCGCCGTCGTTAATGCCTTTATCCACGTATTTGCCGGAAGCCGCGTCAAGCACCACCTGCTTCCCTTCCGGGTCCCTCAATCCGGCTCTGAACAGCACGGACCTCCCTTTGGAAACCTGATCGCCCGAAAACGTTATTTTCGTGATGAGACCAAGCTCCGGATCCACCGAAATATTGCCCTTGCCGAAATACAGTTCTGTCATTGTCCAACCTCCCGCGCCGCAGCGGCCCGGAAACCGTCCCGGAGCCGCCTCGTTTACGTAATTATCCGGCCGTATTTTACCATAATATTGGCCGCGGTGGAAAGGAAATTTTGACGCAGCATGAAGGAAAATTGTTCCTCGGAGACGAAAAATATGATACAATGGGAGGCAGCAGCGAAAGGAGGTGCCGGAATTGATCGGAACGCTGTATCCAATATTCAGAAAATGGTCCCATCGGGGCTCGGTATATATCATTTCCGACACACATTTCGGTGACGCGGATTGCAAACTGATGGACAAAAACTGGCCCTCTCCCGAAGAGCAGGTCGCGGCGATAGCCCGGTTGGTCCATAAAAACGACACGCTCATCCATCTGGGAGACGTGGGCGATCCGTCTTATATGTCAAATATCAAGGGGTACAAGGTGCTGCTCCTGGGCAATCACGACGAAACGGCTCAGAAATTCGTTCCGTATTTCGACGAGATATACACGGGGCCGCTGTTCGTCGCGGAGAAATTGCTGCTTTCCCACGAACCCGTTTACGGGCTGGAAAAAATATGCGTCAATATCCACGGCCACTCTCACGGCGGCGCGTCTACTCCCTCCCATCTGAACGTTGCCTCCGACGTGTGCGGATACGCGCCGGTGGATCTGGGCAAACTTATCAAAAGAGGGCTCCTCAGCAAGGCCGTCAGCATACACCGCGTTGCCATCGACGAAGCGGCGGAACGGGCAGGTCAAAAGAAAGAAAACGCCGGAAAAGATTGACATCGCCGTGCGAAAAGCGTACAATACGGATGTCGGACAAATTGTCCTTTTACCCTTTTTTGGAGGTCTTTATGCGTTCTAAAAATCCGGAAATAATGAACAGGATCAGCGAGTTTGCCGGTAATTACTACCGCAACAACCACGCCTCCCCCACTATCCGTGAGATCGCCGAGGGCATCGGTATCTCCAAATCCACGGTGCACAGCTACCTAGAGGAGATGGACGAGAAAAAGATGCTCTCCTACGGCGGCCGGAAGAACATTTCCAACATCCCCAAGATCAGCAAAACGCCCCAGGGCTATTTCTCTGCGCCTGTCGTCGGAAGCGTGCGCTGCGGCGACCCCGAGAACGAAGAGGAAGAAGTGGAAATGTACGTGAGCCTCCCCGAGGCGATTTTCGGCACCGGCGATTTCTACATGGTCCGGGCAATGGGAGACTCTATGGTGGATGCGGGTATCAACGACGGTGACTACGTGCTGATCAAGAAGCAGTCCGAATGCGAGCCGGGAGACATAGTGGTAGCGCTGGACGAGAACAGCGAGAACACGCTGAAGGTCTTTGAAGGCATCGACCCGCAAAGCGACAAGGCCATCCTGGCTTTCGCCAACGAAGCGAAGTATCCGGGGGCAAAGATCGAAGTGGCGGAACTGACGGTGCAGGGCGTGGCAAAGAACGTCATCAGCCGACTGCCGCTGAAGCACAGAGGGATAAGCTGAACCGTTCGCCGGTGCGAGCAGCGAAATTGCGTGCTATCGCACGCAGCTAAGCGGTATTTAGCTCGTGCGTCAGCACGAATTTAGCTTGTCCGCAAGGACAAATTTAGCTCATCCGAAGGATGAATTTAGCTCCGCGAAGCGGAATATCGCTCGTGTGTCAGCACGAATTTAGCTTCTCCGTACTTAACGATGAAATATCGCCCAGTTTTTTGCGTCTATATAATTGAGGTGATTAGGACATGTTCCGCTACAGAAAAAACATTCTTACCGTAATGCTGTTGACGCTGCTCACTGCAGTTATAAGCATAAACCTGACGGGCTGTACGATTATCAGCGCCAAAGACCTTACCGCGGGAGTAAAAAAAGAAACGACGGCTGCGAGCGCGCCTGACGAAGAATTTTCGCTGGCGGGCAATATTTTTGCCGTCGAACTCTTTAAGGCCACCGCCGGACAGCAGAAAACGAAGGGCAATGCCGGTTCGATCTTGTTGTCCCCCGTCTCCGCCTGGCTGACTTTGTCCTCCGCCGCCCTGGGCGCCAAAGGAGACACGTTGACCGAGATGGAACAGGTGCTGGGCAACGGAATGGATATAGAAAAGCTATGCAGATACCTGATGATCTATTCGGAAGAGGAGCCGGCCAAAGTTCCCTCGAAAATGGAGATAGCGAACTCCATCTGGATCAACGACCGTTCCGGTTTCAAAGCGGATGACAGCTATCTGAAAAAATGCGTGACTTATTTCGATTCCCAGGTCTACAGAACGCATTTCGATTCTCGCGCCGTCAGTGACATGAACAACTGGGTGAATAAAAACACAGGCGGAAAGATAAAGAAACTGATCGGAAGCCTCCCCGGTGCGGACGCCGCAATGCTGCTCATCAACAGCCTCTCATTCGACGCGGAATGGGTAAATATCTACGATTTTAAAGACGTGACGAAAGACACTTTTTACAACTATTCCGGCAGTACCAGATCAGTGGATTTTATGTTATATCAATACGAGAACTATATAAGGGATACGGAGGCCCACGGTATTTTAAAATATTACAAATCCTATAACACGTCCGACCGGACCAGTGGCCGTCAGTACGCTTTCGCGGCGCTGCTTCCCGACGAAGGTATCGACGTTTTCGATTATATCTCCGGGCTCACCGGAGAGAGGCTGAGAGAAGCAGTCTTCGGTAAAGAATGGCTTTCGTCGATAAAGGCGTACCTTCCCAAATTCAAATTTAACTATTCCGCCTCGCTGAAAGATCAGCTCATGTCAATGGGAATGAAAAAGGCCTTCGATCAGTCCGACGCGGACTTTTCCGGTCTGGGCACTTCTCCGAACGGCAATCTGTTTATATACGGCGTAGAGCAGAAGACCGTGATAGAAGTTGACGAACGCGGTACGAGGGCCGGAGCGGCGAGCTACGCAGGATTACAGACCGGCGGACTCCCGGCTCCGGAAGAGATACGGTTTAACAGGCCCTTCGTTTTCGCCATATTCGATACGGAAACGCAGATACCCGTGTTTATCGGGGCCGTCACGGAGCTTTAATCCCCTTATACTCCATGCACATCATCGTAAGGTCGTCGAACTGCTCCGCCTCTTTTGCGAACAGGTCTACGGCCTTTCGAACGTCTTTAAGGAGCTGCTCGGGATCGGCGCCGTTGTCGGAGTTCAGCGCAGCCACCATCCGCTCGGTACCGAACATGGCGTTGTCCGGGTCCGTCGCCTCGGGCACTCCGTCTGTGTACACGAAGAGCTTGGCGCCGGGCTCCAGCCGGATCTCGTAATCTTTGTACTTTATTCCGGCCATTCCGCCCAGCACGAAGCCGTGCCTGTCTTTAAATATCTCAAAATCTCCGTTCGGCTGCTTGATGACGGGATATTCGTGTCCCGCGCTGGCGGCGGTCAATTTTCCGGTGGATATCTCCAGTATTCCCAGCCAGGCCGTGACGAACATCTCCTCGTGGTTGTTGGCGCAGATCGTCTCGTTGGTGGCGGTCAATACCTGCGCAGGAGTCTTGCCCGACATGGCGTTGTTCTCCAGAATGATCTTGGAAGCCATCATGAACAGCGCCGCGGGAACTCCCTTGCCCGAAACGTCCGCGATCGCCATATAAAGGTGATCGTCATCAATCAGCGCGAAATCGTAGAAATCGCCTCCCACCGCCTTGGCGGGATCCATCGTAGCGTAGATATTGAACTCGCTGCGATCCGGGAAAGCCGGGAATTTGTCAGGAAGCATGTGCGCCTGGATACGGGTGGCCAGAGACAACTCGGTGGTGATGCGCTCTTTTTCGGAAGTGATCGTCTGTATCCGGGCAAGGTAATCGTCGATCTCGGCGGCCAGGTTGGAAACGTCCTCGGAAAGGTCGCCCATCTCGTTGTGCAGCCGGTATTCGTCAAGGTTCTTGCGCACCGTCTCTCCGTCCTTTGTCTGGCGGTAGATACGTATGTTTTTCTGTATGCCTTTAAGGGGCCTCAGCACGAAGAAGTAGATGAGTCCCAGGCACACCGCGGACAATATGATCTGATTGATTATGGCGAAGATGGTGCCGATCAGCGTCTCACGCTCCACGTTGCTGCGAAGGTCAGCCAGGCTGTAGGTCATGCCCAGGAACACCGCGTTGCCGTCGAAGGAGCACAGATGGGTGTAATAGTCAACGTAGATGCCCGCGTCCGCCAGATGGCTCGTATTTTCGAGAGCGTTCCGCATGGCGGATTGCTGGCTTTCGGATACGGCAACGGAATGGCCCAGCGGGTATATCTCTTCGTAATTGGTGCCGCGTATTGCCCCTTCTTCAGCCCCGCTGAACAGGAAAAACTGGGTGTCGTAGGGCTCATTCGAAACGACGCAGAACAGGAAATCGATATTGTGCGCCCGTTTGATCTGATCGACGTGGGTGATGAGCCAGGAATAGGTTATTTCGGCGTATAGCTTCTGATACTCCGCGGTCATCGTCTCCACTTTTTCGGCGGTAACGTATTTGAGCTGATATTCGGGATACCTGGCAGAGAACTCCCGGCATTTCTTTTCAGTCTCGTTATCTTTCGAGTAGTCAGCGTCGTATTCTATGTCAAGTTCAGCTGCGTGATCATACCAATATTTGATGAGCCAGTCGTGAGAGGGATATTCGTAAACCGCCTGTTTGACCTCCTCCGACAGTTCGGAGGCGCGCTGCTCCACCTGCTCCGTAACGCTGGTGTTGGAAAGATTCCGCTCGGAGATATTGGTGATCACACCGGTGGTAAGCACACCGATGAGGAAAAGTATCGCCACTTCCAATATTATACTGATTCTGAGTCTTTTCTTCTCCATTTGCCGCTTTACCCTGTCATTCCTTCGCGCCGGCCGCGAACCTGCCCAGCGCTTTTCCCGCCTCCGAGCCTATCTGCTCCAGACCGTATGCGCTGAAATGTCCTCCGATGAAAGGATGCATATAATCGCCGTAACGTTCCTTGTCCGCCGCTTTGCTTACCTCGGAAGCCAGACGGGTAAGCATGATAAAATCCTCCGGGCGGTCAAGGCAGACCTTGTCCTGGGCGCTCATCACCGCTTCGTCCCTGGCGTCGTTCGTAAAATAGCCCACCCGGATGATGCAGAATTTCTCTATCCCCAGGGCGTTTTTCAGGGCCTCGTCAAGCTTCACGAGGCTGTCTTCGTAATCTTTTTCCGTGCGTCCATCGATGGCGTCGCTCTCCCCCTGGAGCCACAGGAAAAATATCCTGCCAACGTTCAGCCCTTCCGCCGCCGTTTTCCGGATCGCCGCCGAACATTTACGGGTCAACAAATCGAACCCGGGCGTGCCGGGAAGCCATTGACCCACGACGGTGCTGCCTCGGGCCGCGTGTACGGCAACCACCTGCGTCTCCGTCTCTTTTATGTACGCCCTGCAGAATGCCGGCACCATATTAGTGTGGCCGTAACAGGCGGAACCCAGAACGTTGTCCCTCAGCCATTCCGGCGCTTCCTCGTCCTTCATGATAGGCCAGCCCCGTGAGCCGTCGAAACGTATATCCTCTCCCACGGGGTTTTTAAGCGGCACCAGGGCGTCGTCAAGGAACCGGTATTCGAAAGCGCCTTCCACGACGGCGTTCTCCGACAGCCGTTCCGTCTGCCCCTGCATATTGCTCTGTCCGCCGAAGATAATGACGTCGGCCGTTCCGGTAACAACGCGGTCCATTCTCTCAGTCCCCTTTGCCGTCTTTCACCAGCAGCGATTTCACGTTCAGGCCCTTTTTAGCGTCGCGGAAGGCGTTGTTGACCTGCCCCACGCCGTATTTTCTGGCCATTCTAAGTATCACGGGATACAGATCCGGATTGACCCGGAGGAATTCCAGATACTTGCGCACGTCGCTGAAATCGTACTGGGAAGAGCCGAATATCTGAAGGGCTTTAAATGTGATGAGCTGCGGCTGTATCTCGACCCCGCCGGAGTTGGAATACTGGCCCGGCACGATATACACGCCTCTGTTCCTGAGGATATCCATTCCCTGAGGGAACGCGCCTGGAGCGCCGGAGGCTTCTATGCAGAGATCCACGCCGATACCGCCGTTTTCCGCCTGCAGTTCCGCAGTGACTTTTTCGGCTCCGTCGACGGAGAGTTTGAACACTTTTTCGGCTCCCAGTTCGAGGGCGAAAGCGTCCCGCATGGGATTTTTTCCGGTGGAAATGGCAAACACTTTAGGTATACCCAGCCTTTTCAGATACGCCACGGCGAACATGCCTACGGGTCCCAGCCCCTGCACCACGGCAACGCGCACTTTGGACATATCTATATTGGCTCTTTCCGCGATGGTGACGCCGTGGATCACCGTGGGGCCCGGGCATGCGAACACCGCCGCGGCCACGGGGTCCACCGAGTCGGGTATCTTGATAAGGTTCGTCAAGGGAGTGTAGTTGACCTCCGAATAGCCGCCGTACATAAAAGGCGCTTTGGAGATGTCGCCGCTGTTGGTGTCCCGGAGATTCACGCAGTTGGCGCTGTCGCCGCTGAGGCAGAGGGGGCAATTGCCGCAGGCCACCGCGATATCGGCTATCACGTTGTCACCGACTTTCAGCCCGAACTTCGCGGCCTCAGCGGGATCGGCGTCGGTCAATTTTCCCACGAACTCGTGTCCAATTATGGCTGGCGCGGGACAATCGAGCCTTCCGGTCTGGATGTGTACGTCCGTGCCGCAAATGCCGCTGGCGATCAGTTCCGATCTGCCGTACCCGGAAGGCGTCTCCGTCACGGCAAACTCTTTTACGTCAAAATCTTTTTCGGCGCCCATGTACACGGCGGCTTTGGCTTTCATCAATTTTCTCACGGTATCTTCACTTCTCCTTGTCCGGTTTCCCGGTCTGTTTTCGGATCTATCCTTCGATCTTAACTTTAAAATATTTGCGGAACTCCGCCACTATCGTCTCTACTGTTTCGCCCTTCATCGGCTCCACGTCAGCATAGGGGTAAACCAGCCCCAGCGCCTCGTATTTTCCGCCGCCCATCCGGTGGAACGGCAGCAGGTCGACTTCCTCTACGCCTTCCGCTTTGAGCAACTCGCAAAGCGCTTCCACGTCGCCTTTTTCCGTGTTGAAGCCGGGGATAAGCGGTATCCTGACGCGGACCGTTTTGCCTTCCCGCCGAAGCGCCCTGAAATTGTCCAGGATCAGCTCCATATCCCCTCCGGTCACCTCGGAGTATTTCACGGGATCCGCAGTCTTAATATCGTACAGATATGCGTCGGCGAAAGGGTTTAACCACCTGAATGCGCCGTATCCCACGCTGCCCGCAGTGTCGATATATAAAGAGATACCGGCTTCCTTTATCAGCTTCGCCAGCTCCGCCGCGGCCTCCGCCTGCAGCATCACTTCGCCGCCGCTGAAAGTCACGCCTCCGCCGCTCTCTTCATAATACTTTTTATCCGCCACCAGCTCTATAAACAGTTCTTCATGCGCCACGAGCCTGCCGCACCGTTTGGGCTCTTTCAGATTCCTGTAGTTCAGCGTCTGTGGATCCGATGACCAGGTCTCCGGATTATGGCACCAGGGGCAATGCATGCCGCAGCCCTTAAAGAATACGGTAGTACGTATCCCGGGACCGTCTCCCAGAGAAAAATGCTGTACGTCCGAAATGTTCAACTTACTCATGCTGGGTCCTGTTCAATATATCCAGCTGCACGCTTCTCTGGAGCCCCACGTAGAAGGCGGAGAAACCTGACACGCGCACCACCAGGTCCATGTAGTTTTCCGGATGCGCCATGGCGTCCCTCAAGACTTCCGGAGATGTGGCGTTGATCTGGATCTCCTGGCCGCCCATCTTGAAATAGGTCCGGATCAGGGCCAGCAGCTGCTTGCGCCTCTCATCCGAAAAGACGGAAGGCGAGAATTTCTGATTGACCACGGTGCCGCAGGCAGCTTTGGTGTATTCCGGCTTGGCAACGCTGCTGAGAGTGAAAGTGACGCCTTTTTTGTCCTTGCCGTAGGTGGGAGAGGCGGCGTCGGACAATGGCTCTCCCTGTTTTCTTCCGTCGGGGGTGGCGGCAATCACCTCTCCCGCATAGATGTTGGAGACGTTGGCCGCCATTGCCACGTACATGCCTCCGCCGTCCCGGGTCTTGTACTTGCCGAACTCGGAAGACAGGAAATCCAGGAACCAGACGGCATATTTGTCAACGAAATCGTCGTTGTTGCCGTATTTAGGCGCGTCAACGAGCTTTTTCCGCAGTTCTTCGTACCCTTCGAAATCGGCGCGGATGGCATCCCTGATCTCCGGGAGGGTGGCGGCCCGGTCAATAAATACCACTTTTTCTATGGCGGCGAGTGAGTCGGCAACGGTGCCCACGCCCATGAGAGCCGCTCCGTGCACGGAAGGATACCTGCTGCCGCCGTTGTTGACGTCAAGTCCCCTGCCGATGCAGTCGTGGCAGAAGCATGAAAGGAACGGCTCTGGCATCCGGGCCTGGTTCACGCCATCGTTGTGAGCGTTGAACGCCGCGCAATATTCGGCAACGCCCGCTTCCAGCTGCTTCTGGAAATTGTCCATGAATCCGTCCATCGTCCGGATATCATCCACGTCTCCCAGGTCCAGCCCGGCGGAGTGGTTATAGGCGCTGATGCCGTTGTTGAACACGTAATCGAAGAACCTGGGAGCGTCGAACCGGCCGTCTGACCATGGAGGCTGTTTTCCGGTGATGAAATTCTCTATGCATCCCACCATGGAATAATCGTACACGTCCTCGTCGGCATATCCGTACTTTTTAAGGGCCGCTATATTAACTTCGTCGTTCATCAATGCGGGATAGCCTAGACCGGTGCCTATGGTCTTAAGGCAGTCGTCCAGGAACTCGTCGGGCATATCGGGAGTGACTCTGGCGGAAAGGTTCGGGCCGGGCACGTTGCAGTTGCCCACCGCGTGAAGTACGCAATAGCTGAGGCCGTTGGTCTCGCCCTTTCCGGTTTGGTCCATGCCTCCCACGGCGATATTGACCACGTCACCTGTGGGTATCTTTATGAATACGTTTTCCAGGAGCTCGGTGGCGAAGTCGTCGGTGAGCGTCCCGGCGTCGATCTCCCGCTTGTAATATGGGTAGAGGTACTGGTCGATCCGTCCCAGGGCCATGGCGTACCGGCCTTCCATCATGAAAGCCGTGTGTATGAGCCAGACCAGCTGAAGCGCGGCTCCGAAGGACACCGGCGCTCCGTCGATGATCTCGTTAAGGTTGCCTATTATGAAGCTGAGGCGCTCCAGGTCGTATCCGGGATCGTCGAACGCCTTTTCCGCAGCTTTTACGTAATTCCTGACCATGTTCAGGAAGCCTTCGAGCGTGCGGCACATGGCTTTTAAGACTTGGACTTTTTCGGGCTCTCCGGCGTACCGCTCCAGAGAAAGATCGATCTCTCCCATGAGGCCCCGGATGCCCTTTTTCAATACGTAACGGTAATCGGGGCAATAATGGTCCACGTTCAGCTGGAAGTCCCTGAGACCGATGCAGCGGACCATATTGGCCGCGTGGTTCACGGCGTTTTCATCGGCGGTGGTATAGAGGCAGAGCGTGTTGCCGGCAATGAGGTCGTTGACGAATATTACGGGCTCCGGATCGGTGAACAGACGGTACACGCCGTTTCCCCGAAGCGTGGCGGGATCGGCGCCGATGTTTTCCTTGTACCCTCTGTATCTGAAATAATGGGGCGCAAAGATACCTTCGGGCACGTGATTTTTTTCTGTTTTCAGAGCTTCGGTAAGTTTCATATCGATTCAGCCTCCGGACCGGGGTTTTCCGGTTAAACTATAGCACAAAGAGCCGTGTTTGTCCACGAAAAAGGTGACAAATTATCGGTTTCAATGTATAATTCAACAGGATCGTTCGAAAACCGGACTGTCTTCGAGAACGTTCCGCCCGGGAGATAACAGACGATCATATGATAACCTGCGCCAGATACTACGGCGTCACAAAAGAAAAAAGCCTGAAAAATACGCTGCCATACTTGATAACGCAAACGATTTCCTGTATTGTATGTGCGGCGCAGAGAAGAACGCCGATATGAACGGACGTCAATAAAGAAAGGAGATTTAAACAATGAAAGTGCTCATACTTAACGGAAGCCCCCGCGCTGACGGCAACACGTCGACGGCGCTCAACGAAATGGTAAAGATATTTGAAGCGAGCGGAGTAGAGACCGAGATCGTACAGGTGGGAAACAAGGCGGTAAGAGGCTGCGTGGCCTGCGGTTCCTGCGGCGCCACCGGCAAATGCGCCTTCAACGACGTTGTCAACGAGATCGCTCCCAAATTCGAGGAAGCAGACGGGCTGGTCCTGGCCTCCCCCGTCTATTACGCCTCCGCCAACGCCACGCTCATTGCCTGCCTCGACCGGCTGTTCACGTCGACCGGTTTCGACAAGACGATGAAAGTGGGCGCAAGCGTGGTGGTCGCACGCCGTGGGGGCTGTTCCGCCACCTTCGACGAACTTAACAAATATTTCACCATCAGCGGCATGCCGGTTGCCTCCAGCCAGTACTGGAACTGCGTGCATGGCAGAGAAAAAGGAGAAGCGGCGCAGGATCTGGAAGGGCTTCAGACCATGCGCGTCCTGGCAAGGAACATGGTCTTCCTGATGAAGTCCATCGCGCTGGGCAAAGAAATATACGGGCTGCCCGAGACGGAGCCCTGGCAGCCTACGCATTTTATCAGATGATCAAAACAGGCAAATAGAGCAGCTATACAGCCGCCGTGACGCCGCCGGTACTCTTTAAGAGGCCGGCGGTCATTTCGTTCTGGGCTTGTCGAACACTTCCGCCACCTTGGTGAGGAGATCCCGGATCTCCAGGTGCTGAGGGCACACCGCCTCGCAGCAGCCGCATTTGATGCAGTCGGAGGCTTTGCCGTTGTTCGCGGTCAATACGGCGTTGTAGTAGAATTTGGTGTTCCAGTTGTGAAACGTATCGTACGCGTTGAGTGAGGCGAACAGATCGGGGATCAATATGTTCGCTGGGCATTCGTTTTCTTCTACGCAATAGCGGCAGGAGGTGCAGGGGATCAGGTTCTGGCTCTTGAAAATGCCGCAGACGTTGCCCATGGCGTTCATTTCTTCCTCGTTGAGGGGCCTGAAATCGCGCATGGCGGAGATGTTGTCCTCCATTTGGGCCATATTGCTCATGCCGGAAATCACCATTGCCATTTTGGGGAAGCTGGCGGCGAACCGGAGCGCGTAGCTGGCGTTGGAACCGCCGTTCAGGCTGCGGAGGATCTTGTCCGCCGCGGGAGGAAGGTTCACCAGGCTGCCGCCCTTGACCGGCTCCATAACGATGACCGGCTTTCCGTGCTTTTCGCACACTTCGTACACTTTACGGCTCTCTACGGAAGCGTCTTCGTAATCCGCGTAATTGAACTGGATCTGTACGATCTCGATCTCCGGGTGCTCCGTAAGCATCATATCCAGCACTTCAGCCTTGTCGTGGAACGACAATCCGAAATGGCGGATCAGCCCCTCTTCCTTGAAGCCGTATGCGGTCTCGTAGGCCTTGAGCCTCTTGTATTTCTTATAATTGTTCTTGTCCTGAGCGTGCATCAGATAGAAGTCGAAATATTCCACGCCGCAGAGGTTCAGCTGGCTCTCGAAGAAGGGCCTGATGTCCTCCTGGGTGTTGAAATAGGGGTCGCTCAGTTTGTTGGTCAGAAGGAATCTGCTGCGGTCGTACCTGCCCGAGACGCAGTCCCGGATGGCCGTTTCCGACTGGCCGCCTATATAACCGTGGGCGGTGTCGAAATAGTTGAACCCCGCGCCGATGAAGGCGTCGGTCATCTTTTTGAATTCGTCGTAGTCGACGGCGCCGTCCTTCATGGGCAGTCTCATGCAGCCGAATCCGAAGTTGCCCTTGATCTCGGGGAAGAAAGGATTGGTATTCATAGGAGCACCTCTTTTCTGAACTCTACAGCATGAACCGTTTCTCTGCTGTCGTGATCTCTTTTTTTATTTTACATATTTCCCGCCGGTTTGTCCATTTTTTTATGGAACGGTCGATTACGCCCCGCTTCCGGTCCTGTTCCGCGCCCCGCCGCCGCAGGGCCGCGATCGATTGACGGCAACGTGAAAGTGGTGTACAATTACGGCCGGAAATCGCATAAAAGCGCGAATATGCCGGGGGCCGGTAATCGACGCTCCCGGACAAAGAAAAGGAGAATGAAAATGGATCTCAAAAGCATATTCAAAAGTCTCATTTCGAAACTCAAAGGCGAAGCCAACAAGGCCGTTACCAAGGCCGTGAACGACGCCGCCAGCGCAGGAAAGACCTACCACGTGGAGCTCTCTCCCCTGCCCGCTTCCGTAGACGATCTCAAAAAGTACGACCTTAAGAAGCCCGAGAACACGGTGGCCCTGACCATCGCCGCTCTCTGCGCTTACAACAAGGATAAAGAGACCTGCTACGCCATGCTTGACTACCTTATGGGCCCCGAGGACCTTTCCGAGCGTGACAAGCAGTTCATCCGCGACAGATTCATGGACGGCGTGGATTACATCCCCCGCTCCTACTTTAAAGGCGCCACTCCCGAAAACGATTACCAGGGAGAGGAAGGCAAGATCGACGTGCTGGAACTGGCTCACACCAGAGACTGCGAGAATGAAGGATATCTGACTTTCTGGGTACGCTCCGGCGGCGCCGACAGCCCCAGAGAAGTGCGCGTGAGAACGAAACCCTCGACCGGAGAATGGTTCGTCAATACTTTCGCCGGACTGCTTCCGGGAATCCGGACGCCCAAGTCAAGGGACAAATGGGCCTGACAGCTGAAGAGCTGCGGAGACGCGAAATGAAACGGGTCAGGAGAGCTGCGCTGTTGACCGCGGTGATACTGCTGGCGGTATTGACCGCCTGCGCCGGAATCGCTCCGGCGGCTAAATACAAGGTCTGGAGTTCGGGGCGCGAGGCCGGCGTGAAGGCGGAGAACGTTTCCGGGACCGTGGAGGATTATACGCTTATGGAAGGCACCGCTGAAACTTTCACAGTTGCCAGGTATTTCGGCAACAACATGATAGTGCCCAGGGACCGCAGGATCGTGATCTGGGGCACCGCTCCGGAGGATCAGAACGGTAAAGTGGTGGCGGCGGAATTCAAAGGCCTTGAGGGCTCCGGCGTCATTGAAAACGGCGAATTCTGTTTCGCGCTTCAGGGCACTCTCCCGGCCAGCAAAGAGAAAGGCTGCAGCCTGGTGGTCCGCGGCGCTCCCGGAACGGAAAAGTCCTTCGACGACGTGCTGGTGGGCGATATATGGATCGTGTCCGGCCAGAGCAATTCCGACCTGACCTTCTACGGCACCGTAGCCGATTCCACCAAGGACATCCTGGCCCTCTACGGCGATTATCTTGACGAAGCCACCGCCGAAGACGACATACGGATCTTTCAGCAGATCAACTGGAACCTGATGTCCAAGACAGGCGAAGAGATGATGGTGTCGCCTCAGAAGGACGTTATGCGTTCGTCCAAATGGCAGATCGCAGAGCGACGCAGAGTGTACGGAGGCTCAGGCACCACCAGCTTCTCCATGCTGGGCTACTTCTTCGCCAAAGAGCTCTACAAGCTGAATCCCGAAGTGCCCGTGGGTATGATCATGGCGGGCTGCGGAGGCGCTTCCCTCTGCCTGCTGGCCTCCCCCGACGCGGTGGCCAGGTTCCCGAAATCGCTTAAGGGCAACGCCATGATTCTGGGCTCCGTCACCATCCCTCCTTCCGGCATTTACAACGCGTTCATGTCACCCGTCACAAACGTGGGCATCACCGGTATGATATTCTACCAGGGCGAAGCGGATTCAATGGTCACCAAAGACTATTGCGACGCCATGAAGATAACCGTGGAAGACTACCGTCAGAAGTTCGGCAGCGACCTGCTGTTCCTGAACGTGCAGCTCACTTCGTACGGATACGAGAGCGGAGGGATAAATCTTGACGGAGTGTGGGATTACGTTCCCGATATGCGCTTCGCCCAGGCGGCAATGAAGATCGACGGCTGCATCAGCGGCTACGAGGTCATCCCCTCTTACGACGTGGGCTGGAGAGAGGGCGACGCGGACGGCGCTCATCCCTATTACAAATTCGAGCTGGGTCAGCGCGGAGCACAGATGGCTGCGGCGCTTATTTACGGCATAGGCGATATGGAGACCGCCGGTTTCCCGATACCCTCCAAGATCTCCTACAATTCTAAAGAGATCGTCATCGAGTACGACTACGCCGGCGGCGGCCTCAAGACGCTGGACGGCAAGGCTCCCCAGGGCTTCGAGATCAAGCTCGACGGACAATGGCAGAGCGCGGATGTCGTCATCGAAGGCTCCACTGTGAAGATCGCGGCGGACAATGCCCGGGGCGTCCGCTACGCTTCCGCCCTTCGCTACACTTCCACCGACAACGCAAACCTCTGCTCCGGCAGCGGCAATATCGCCGTCCCCTTCAGCGCCAATTTCGACGGCTGACGGGATCGGGGCATCAATTCGTTCCACATCAAAAAAGGCCCGGCGGCTTTAAGACCGACGGGCCTTTTCTATATTGCGTTCATATGGCTGTAAGGAAACTTTCCATTGCCGCTCCTCAACCGACGCGCCTGACCACCAGCACGAAATCCGGATTCTCTGTTTCTTCCGGCCTCGACGGAGCCGTCCAGGAAGAATTGCCGTCGCCGTCAGCGTCCGGCGCCTTAAACGTCTCTATATCGATATACGTGTTCGCCCTGGGATCGAACCATTTCGCCTCGTACGTTGCCCCCGGGATAAGCCCCGTAACGGTGCCGGTCGCCCTGTCCTGGGAGTAGAAGTAGACCAGATACAGGTCGCTTCCGATGGTAGAGCAGACGTACAAAGGCTGGGATTCGTCGGGCACGAAGTGCGCCTGGGTGTCGAAATCCGGCACCAGATCCCACCATTTGTACTGCTCCAAAAAGGCGCGCATATAGCCCTGCTGGTACGCCGATTCGAACTCCACCGCCTCGCCCCAGTAGACTGCCTTGTCCGCCTTCGTTATCACGTCAACGCCGTCTTTGGAATCGGTGTTGACGTCGTAGGAGCTCTTGTAGAGCCACATGTCGACGGCGCCGTATCCCACGCCGGAAAAGCCTGAAAGCATGGCTATCCAGGACTGGGCTCTGGCACCGAAATTCTTCGTCCACAGATAGCAATAGCGGGGCTCGTAGTTGATGGCGACTTTATTGCTCTCCCAGTAGTCCCTGACGATCTTCTGATTCACGGGGCCTGTAAGAGAAGGGCTCCACTGGGCAGCCCACCAGTTGTGGCCTGTGCGCTCGGAAACTTCCTCCGACAGGAACACGGAACGGCCTCCGTTCTTGTTGTCCTTTTTGGTGCCTGCGCCGGTGACGGTGGTGTATTCGGTATTTTCCTGATGGCCTGTGAGTGGATGTGAATATGCGTCGTATTTATGTATATACTCCGCTATCAGCACCCAGGGATTGGTCTCGGGAGTGTATATCGTCTGATCTCCCCTGGCGGCGTAGAACGCGCTGTCTATCTCCTGGGCCAGCGTCCACATCACCGGATAAGCCGCGTACCTTGCCACCCAGTAGCGCGAGATGGCTTCCAGATATTCCGTATTATTCATCAGCGCCTTGGTCATCTGGCCGGCGAAGAAGAATTCGGCGTTGGCGTGCACCATGCCCTTTTCGGCGATATATTGATAATACGCGTCGTTCTTGATGAAAGCTCTCACGTCGGAGGCGTCAAGCTTTCCGTCCGTAAGATTGGCGGCGGTGTCGATGGGCTCCGACTGATACACCGTAAAGCCCTGCTCCACGCGCTTGTCAACGATATATTTGAAGTGGGACTCTGCCCCCGTGTCTGCCGCGTGCGTGCCTCCACGGTTCATCTCTTCCGTGTACATTCCCCAGTGGGTATCTCCCACGTAGAAGAAAGGCGTGCCGTCCGCGTAAACGAAATGCTTGGTGCCGTTGGTGGTCACGAAGCACCGCCTGTATATCTCCAGGTCGCCCTTGTACTGGTTCGCCGCCACCGTGCCGGTCTTTCCGTCAAGGGAGTCGTCGACGCCGCATCTGGTCGTATAATCCCATATGCCGTATTCCGTGGGGGCAAAGCGCAGCACGAACTCATCTTCTCCGTTCCAGAAGCCGGGGATGGTCAATCTGGTCCCGGTCTCCCTGTTCACGAAATCGCCGTAAAATTCCACGTACAGCTGCTTGGATTTGGCGTAGGACACGTCCGACTTAAATGTGATGTCCGTAGTGATCCAGGTCTCCGTTACGATATCCGTTGCCTCCGTGATATCCTCGCGCACGGCGATCTCCGCAGGCCCCGGGTTGTAAATGTCGGGAGCGACGAAGCTGCTCTGGTCATCATCGGGAGTGTTGGCGGGAGTATTGCCGCCGGCGTTTTTGCATGACGTGATCATCAGCGGAAGCGCCGGAAGGAGCAGAGAGAGAAGGATGAGTTTGATCGAGCGTTTCATGATCTGAACCTCCAGTTGTGTCAGATTTTTCGCGAAAAGCCGCTGGGTAAAAATTTATTTCTCAGGAGTCATAAACGTGCCGATAAAGAACGGCACGCTGGTCTCGGTGTCGATGAGCATGTATATGAACGGCCTTTCGAGGTAGACGGTCTTTGTGTCATCGATCTCGATGCCGTTTTCAGCCATTGCCACCACGGTGGCCGCCCCGGCCCTGGCGCCGTTTTCACTTACGGAAATGAAGGTCTTGTGGATGACCCTGCTTATGTAGATATTGCCCCCGGTGGAAGTGCCGAGACCGGTGAAATCCGCCAGATCGCCGTCGAAAGCCTTGACCATGCCCATAGATTCCAGCGCCCCGTTCAGTACGGTGCTGTATTCCGTCTCGAATCTAGGCAGTTTTGTCTTTACGGTGGTCTCCTCCGCTCCGGTGAGCAGCTTGTTCAGTTTCTGCCCGTCGAGCGCGTCAACGCATTCGGCTGCCGTGCGTCCTTCTTTCGGCAGCAGGGCAACGAAGGCATACTTCCTGCCGCTGAAATATTTGATGAAACCCTTTACGTTTTCGTCTTCCAGGTACAGCTTCTCTTTGGATTTCAGATAATCCACCTGCTGCCAGCTTCCGTCCGCGGCCTGGAAAGAGCCGGGCTCCAGGTCGTATTTTTCATAAACTTCTTCCCACTCGGCGTCGAAAGCCAGAGCGTTGATGAGATACATAAGCTCATCTTCCCGGATATTGTCAAGGATCGAGGGGATCATGCCGTCGGTCTTTTCTTTAACCCAGTTGTTGATGTTTTTAAGCGCCGCATCGTTGAAGACGGTGCGCATCACGTCGGCACCGTAATAGTCCGCGTTGGTCTGCAGGAAATCGTTGTTCACGGTGAACCTGTCGTCCGAGGTGAACCAGATGGAATTGGCAAGTGAAAGCTTGTATTTTTCCGAGTTGGGAAGGACGCTCATGTAATACTTGAAGAAGCTGTTCAGCTCCGGGGCCGCCATGCCCAGGACTGCCTCCATCTCGCTGCGGGTATCCCCTTTCGCACCGTTCAGCGTCATGGCAAGGGCTGAAAGCACGGACAAAGGCGACACCAGCGTGTTCTGGCCGTCAACGCTGCAGGCTTTAAAAAGGCGAATGGCAAAATCCGAGGCCGCAATATTGTCCTGCAGATCTGCGGGCCCTGCGGAAGGAACGTTGGACTCTATACCTGCCATAAGATTCTGCGCCGCAGGCACGTTCTTGCAGCCTGTCAAATTCAGCGCCGTTGCAAGCAGCAGCAATATGGCTGTCACGGCAAACGTCTTTTTGATCTTCATAACGAGACTCCGTTCTGTTTAAACGATATTTCGCGCTTTCGGGCGCGATATTTAAACTACTCACAACGACAGTAACGATTATAATACAAAAGTTAACGAAAAGAAACAGCAACGGACAAAAAAGCAGGCAAAAAAGGACCGGGCGGCCCTTCGCGAGGGCTCCGCCCGGTCGATCTCAGTCTGTCACGCAGCCTTCCTTATTTCTTCTTTTTTTTGATCAGTATGAACGCGACGACGGCGGCAATTACCACCACGGCGCAGATGATGCCGATGATGAGGCCCGGATTGACGCCGGACTTCTCCTGAGTATTGTCCCCAGTGCCGGGAGTGGTCTGGGGCTGAGAAGCCTCGGTCGCCGGAGCGTCGGTGACGACAGGCGCGTCCGTTGCCGGAACGGTGGTGGCCTCGGGAGCGTTCTCGGTGGGCTTCTCGGTAGGCTCGGCGGTGGGAGCCGGAGTCTTCCTGTTTTCGTTCTCGTCATAGATCGCGGCGTTCCTTATCTGGATGGCTTCCAGTCCGGTGCCGAAGTCGATCTGATGGAAGCACCAGAGCCAGTCGCTGTAAAGGTCATCGTTGAATACGCCGGAGGGCAGGTAAACGGGATCGGTCTCGTACAGCGTCCATTCGTCGCCCAGGATCTCTATAGTCTGGGGAGTAAAGTTGAACATGCAGTTGCCGCCGGTGTCGACCGCGAACAGTTTCTCGTCATCGGCGCCTTCGTCGAACAGTTCCTGCCACGTGGCTCCCTCTCCGTTCCAGTTTCCTGCGTCGGCTGCGGGATAGGAGATGTAGTTGGTGCGGGGGTTCACGGCGCGAAGCAGGCTCTCGCAGTAAGTCGCATTGTTTTCACCGCTGAAAACGCCGCGGATCTCGACGGAGAACACGACTTCGACGTAATCTTTGCCTTCGGCCAGTTTCTTGATATCGCCGTATACGCTGATGTTGGAAGAGATCCAGGGCTGTTTGGAAGAGAACGTGTAGGTAGTCACCACGGCGCCGTCTTCCTCCGTCTCTTCGAGGTTGCCGCCGAAGAGGCTGTTGCTCCACTTGGTGGTAAGGTAGTTGGTGGGCTGGTCGGCGCTGACGGTCAGAGCTCCGAACATTGTGATCGCCATAACGGATGCGATCAGGACAGCAAGAATCTTTTTCATTTTCATCCTCCCTCTTCCGGAAGCGGCCTCACGTTTTCTGACTTCGTCAGGAAGGCTCTCCGGCAAAAGCTGTTTGAATTTTGTTAAAAACCGATTAATTATAATACCGTGGGGCCTGGCCGGTCAACACCGGTCTGCCGCATTTTCCGGCATTTTTACGTTTTCTCCGCCTCCCTGCTCGGCGCGGTCCCGGACAATAAAGATCAGAGCATTTTCTTGATCTCTTTAATATACTCCGGATCGGAGCCGCAGCAGCCCCCGATATAGCTGACAAAATCCAGCGCAGGCCTGACCTCCTCCGCGAATTTTGCGGCGGTATATGCGGAGGTGACGATACCTTCGTCGTTCATAATGGGCTTTCCGGCGTTGGGCTTGAACAGCAGCGGGATGTCTGTCTTCTCCGAGAATTCCCTGATTATGGGAAGCGCCAGATCCGGGCCCAGAGAGCAGTTGAGCCCTATGGCGTCTATCCCCAGAGGCCCCAGCGTATCTATGGCGTCCTGAACGGAATTGCCGAACATGGTCTTTCCGTGCTTCTCGAAGGTCAGGGAGCAGAACACGGGAACGCCGTACTTTTTAGAAGCCTCAGTGGCAACGCGCATCATCTCCAGATCCATAAAGGTCTGTACGATCACGATGTCCGCTCCGGCCCCTACGCCCGCGTCCAGCATCTCCTCGTATATCGCAGCGCACTCTTCCTCTTCCAGGTCTCCGTAGGGCTCCAGCAGCTGGGTCAACGGCCCCATCGACATACAGAGCTTGACGCCGGTCCCTTCAAGCGCCCTTTTGGCGACCTTCACGCCTGCGGCAACGACTTCGCGGGAAGTATAATTCGACACCCGCTCTACCGCCGGGCCGTTAGCACCGAAGGTGTTGGCCAGTATGATCTCGCTGCCTGCTTCCACGTACCTTTTCGCCAGTTCCTCGATGAACTCGGGGTGCTCGATATTGTACTTCCAGACAGGTTCTTTCTTGACGCCCGCGGCCTCCGCTATGTTCCACAAAGAGGTGCCCACGGCACCGTCCATTAAAGTTATCTTTCTGTTCATTGACCGTTAATTATCCAAATTCGTTTCAGAGCTTATTTTGCCTTTTTCTTCTTAAGGATCAATACCGCCGCGGCGGCGATGACGGCCACCCCGACTGCGCCCAGCACTATGGGGAGCACCACGTTGCCGCTCTTCTTGGGAGCATCGTCGTCATTTCCGGGCTCGGGAGTGGCGTCGTTGTCAGCGGGCTCCTGGGTCTTGTCTTCAACGGGAGCGTCAGTGGCCTTGTCCGGCACGTCGGTGGGAACGTCAGTGGGAGCGGCCGTGGGAGCCTCGGTGGGAACTTCGGTGGCGGGAGCTTCCGTGATCTGCGGAGGCACCGTGTTGTCGTAAAGCACCATCTTCAGCTGAGGTATGCCGGAAGTTTCTTCGAGCTCGTCAACGAAATACTTGAACGTGGACGCCTGTTCGGACGTGGGTCCGTTGGCCTCGTAGCCGCCTATCTTAAGCTCGAAATCGGTAAATTCGACCAGATAATCGCCCTCGGGCACGTATCCGAAAGTGATGACCATGCTGGTGCAGTTGATGTGGTCCTCGATGAGGCAGGTGCTGAGGGACTTGCCCTTCAAAGTGGTATCATAATCGGTGTCCCACTTGTATATATCCGCGGTCAGTCCGGCTCCGGTCATATCCCACGTAGGGGAATTGATGACCACGAACTGGCCCAGGCGCCACTGCTCCGGGATATGGATCTTGAAAGCGACGCTGCCGTAATCCGAGAAGCATATGGGCCTTCCGGTGCCTCCCTGGGTCAGGGCAACTTCCTTCTGCACTATCTGCTCCTTCTTTTCCTGCACGAACACGTCGTATCTGTTAAGGGCAACTGCGGTGCCGTCTTCCAGCTGGGCCAGCAGCGTCAGGCGCGTCTTTTCCGTTATTCCGGCCACCGGCACGTCGATAGAATAATAAGTCACGTTATCGCCGCCGTACGCCGCCGCGTGGGAATCGGCCGCAGCCGGGATGAGCTCACCGCCGAAAACGTTTTCCCCTCCGTCGATGGCGTATCCGACTCCGGTGATGACCTGGTCGTAACCGGCCCAGCCCTTGAACGTGAGCGTCTCGTACTTGCCGGCGATAATATACTGGTTCACGGACAGGTAGTCTCCCGCGGAACCGCCGGAAATACTCTTGCCGTCTGCAAATATCTCGTCTACCTGGGATCTGACTCCGTATCCGTAATCGTCCCAGGTCTCGTAGCCGCTGTCGGCGAATGCTGCGATGCCGGCGGTCATAATAAGGACCAGCGCGCAGGCGCAAATCAAAAGAACAGTTTTTTTCATTTTATCGTTCCTCCTTCGGTGTCGATACCGGATGATCCGGAAGCCGGACCCACGTCGGATCTGTGTGATCACGTACATTGTACCATTTACGCCGGGCGGAGACAATACTGGCGGAAGTTTATTTTTTTATGCTTGCGGAATGCGCGGCGGACAGGCAGGGGCAATTTGCACTTGCCCTCGGGCCCGGGAAGCAATATAATTACGGCAAGATCAAAGAAAACGGCGGTGCGATATATGAACGTCATTAAAACATGTAGAAAAAGCGAACGCGGTGTTGACCGGAGCGGAAGAACGGCTGCCAGGATATTGAGCCTGGTATTGTGCGGCGTTATGTGCCTGGCATTGCTGTTGACGGCGGCAGCCTGCGGAAAGGCTGTAACGGACGACGGCAGCGTTAACGAAACCGGGGATCAGAAGGGAGACGGACTTAAAGTGGGACAGATCAAAGTGGAACCGGCGGAAGCCGATATAGGCATCTGGTACAGCGTATGGTACACGTACAACGACGACTACCGCAACAACATCAAATCCAACATCTGGCTGAACTGGGACATCCAGTACGAGCCTCTCCTTCCCGACGGATCCTTCGGCTATTACGATTCCCTGGACGAAGAAGTCATATACTTCCACCTGAAAGAGCTCAGCGAAGCCGGAGTGGATTTCATAATAATGGACCAGACCAACATCATCGACACCGAAGGGGGCTTTATCAACGACCGGGCCCTCAAGATGGCCCAGTGCATCAAGAAGTGGAACGACGAGGGCAACAGGCCCATAAAATACTGCTCCGCCATAGGAAAGATACAGTGGGATCACAACGGTAAAGCCATCGAAGACGAGGCCGTGACGCTGTACAACCGCTACCTGAAGAAAGACTTCGGAGACGCCTACTATATGCTTGACGGCAAGCCTCTGCTCATCATTTACGGCGACGGAGGCGAGCAGCTCTGGGCCGATTACCTGGCCGAAGGCGGAAGGACCAAATATACCGACCAGTTCACGCTTCGCTGGGCGGACAATCAAAGCACTCCAGGCTATTACGGCTGGGCCTACGACAAGGGCACCAAACAGGACGGCGAAGTCATGGTGGTCATGCCGGGCTGGGACAACCGCAAGGGCCACACTCCCGTTCCCCGGGATAACGGACGGTGGTATAAGGATTCCTGGAAGCAGGTCTTCACCGCCAAAACGAAGCCTAAGATCATCGTTATCAACTCCTTCAACGAGTACGCCGAGAACACCGGAGTATTCACCGCCAAAACGGATCTGTACGGAGACGATCCGGCAGATATGTACTGGAATATGACGAAGGAATATATAAAAATTTTCCGTGAAGGCGGCATATTCGACGGCAATTAAAACGTTGGCGGAGAGGTTACGTCCGACCGGAAAGAATCGGTTTGACCGGAAAGGAGCCGGAAAGTTATGAGAACTATAAGAGTCACCGGAAAAGGAACCTTAAAGCTGCATCCCGATCTCACCAGGATCACCATAACGCTTTCCGAAGTGTACAAAGAATACGCAGAAGCGCTGAAGCGCTCATCGGAAGACACTGAAAAGCTTAAAGAGCTGCTGGCAGGATTCGGGTTCGAGCACAAAGACCTGAAGACGCTCGGATTCAACGTTGACGCGGAATACGAAAGCTACAGGGAAAAAGACGAGTACAAGCAGCGGCTCAAGGGCTACCGCTACCGCCACAATATGAAGGTGGAATTCGGCTCCGACAACGACCGTCTGGGCCGTATACTTTACGCCCTGGCCAACAGCAAGCTCCGCCCGGAATTCAGCATCAGCTACACCGTAAAAGATCAGGAAGCCGCCAAGAACGTGCTGCTGGGCAAGGCAGTTGCGGACGCTAAAGAAAAAGCCGCCGTCCTTGCGGAAGCGGCGGGTCTCGCGCTTGGATCCATCCAGACAGTCGACTATTCCTTCGGAGATATGAGCATGGAAGTACGGCCCATGGGCAGGATGATGGCCGTGAATAAAATGGCCGCCGCCGGCTGCGAGGACGAGTGCTACAGCATGGATCTGGAGCCGGACGACATCAGCGTGTCGGACACGGTGACTTGGGAGATAAATTGACCTGCGGCGCGAAGCCGTGTCCGGCCGCAGGCACGGCCCCTGACCGTTAAATTAATTCCGCCAGGGACTGCCTGGTATTGCCGCCGATCCCCGTAACGGACTCGGCTTCCAGCATCGACCGGACGATCGCTTCCTCCACGGTCTCGGTGACGGCGCGGAAAAGCGGATACAAAAGATCGTCGTTCAGCAGGGCCGGGCGCCAGATGTGGTCCCCGGTCCTCATTTTGTTTGCGGTACTGAATGCCACCACTATCTCGCCGCTGCCTCCCCCGGTTATGGCTCCGGTCCTGGCAAGGCCGCTCTGGGCCCTTCTGCACGCCCGCTGAAGCTGCCTGGAGGACAATGGCGCGTCGGTGGCGAGTATCATTATGCATGAGCCTTTCGTCTCCCCCGGTTCTCCCGAGAGCCTCTCCCCCACCCGGTCTCCGCATATTACCAGGTCGCTGAGGTGGCCGAAATTGGTCAATACGAGCGCTCCTGCGGTGTAGACCTCG
>JAEEGG010003365.1_pt1 | contig 39922 bp, 30 predicted proteins | sample 9134161 | NCBI WGS metagenome assembly JAEEGG01 (sample SAMN16246543, study PRJNA631951) | gut metagenome | biome: gut microbiome; feature: rumen; material: CR-attached | host: Bos | place: Iran: Karaj | collected 2018-10 | reverse complement strand
ACAGAAATGGCGGGCTTTTGTCCGCCATTTTTGTGATAAATGCAGTTTTTTTTGCGAAAATCGCCGTTTCCCTTATCAAGTTGTAAAGAAGTGCAACGTTAAATAAAATTTAGCGTTGATATTGTCTCAACAGGAATTATTTTTAGTAAAAATGGTTTGGGTTGTAGAGTTATCCACAATGAGGTTAAGGAAAATGAAGGTAACTCAATTTACGCATAGGGTGGTGCTCGTTGCCGCTTTAATTGGCATTGGCGCCTCAGTCGCCGGTGCTCAGGAAACTTTACGTAGCTTGGCCGAAGAACGCGGCCGCTACATTGGCGCCATTCTGAATAGCGAATGGTTCCGTGGTGGTTTGCCTGCCGATTACGAAAGAATTCACAAAACAGAGTTCAATGCAGTCGTCGCTGAAAACGAGATGAAGTTCGATGCTACCGAAGGTAGCCAAGGACAATTCAATTATGGTAATGGCGACAAGATGGTCAACTACGCCAAGCAGAACAACATGTATGCTCGTGGTCATGCTCTTGCATGGCACAGTCAGGTTCCGGGCTGGGTGAACAGCCACCGCAACAAACAGGAACTTCTCGGCATCCTCAAAAACCATATCAACAAGGTAGTGGGACATTGGAAGGGAAGTATTAAGGAATGGGACGTGGTGAACGAGGCCGTGAACGATAATAATACTCACGGATGGCGTAGCCAGGGTTCCGTTTGGTTCGAAACCATTGGTGCCGAGTTCCTGGATTCCGCCTTCGTTTGGGCGCACGCTGCCGACCCGGATGCAGAACTCTGCTATAACGACTATGCCATTGAACAGGGAATTGGCCCCGGTTCCAAGGCCGGGTTCGTTCTCGATCAGGTGAAGCGCTGGGTCAAGGACGGCATTCCTATCACTTGCGTGGGCTCCCAGACTCACGTCGAAGATGTCACGACGGCCAAGGAATTTATCGGCGCTCCTGATAGCCTCCGCCATTTTGCTCAGGAACTCGCAAAGCTCGGCATCAAGCTGAACATCACCGAACTGGATGTCGGTTTCAAGAGCGGTCGTAGCGTCAGTGCCGAAGATCTTGCCCGTCAGGGTCAGGTCTACCGCCAGTTCATGGACGTGTTCCTCGAAGAACCGAACATGGGCGTGTACCTGATTTGGGGTATCTCCGACAAGTGGAGCTGGCTAAGCCAGTTGCAGAGGCAGAAAGGCCTTATCTATGATGAAAACCTGAAGAAGAAGCCCGCTTACGATAGTATCGTCGCTAGCTTCAAGGCCCACCCGCCTGAGACGGTGAAGAGCCCGTACAAGGACAGCTTTGTCCCGGATACGACCAAGAAGGATTCTACCTCGACGCCGACCGATAGTACGCAGAAGGCGGATTCTACAAAGACGACTGACAGCACGAAGACGACGGATTCTACCAAGACCACGACTCCGGGCGATTCCTCGCAGGTTGTCGTTACTCCGGGTGATTCCACTCAGGTCACGGCTCCGGCTGATTCGACGAAGGTTGACGATGCTTCTCCCATCATGGCCCGCAGGGTGGATGTCCCGCTGGCAATGAACCTTGCCGGCCGTACGCTCAGCGTTACTGCAAGGGGGGCGTCTGTCGAGGTGTTCAACTTGCAGGGCCGTCCGGTGTTTAGCGGCAAGGCGGTTGACGGTTCCGTCAGCCTCACCAGCATGAACAGCGGACTCTACGTGGTGCGCGTGAAGTCGGGCTCCAGCAGCCTCGTCCGCCGTGTCGTTCTCAAGTAAAATTGTTGATAAATTTGGACAAAAGAGGATTCCCCTAGATTGGGGGAGTCCTTTTTTTATGTTTTGGGTATATATTAATAAGGGGAGAGCATAGAACCGAAGATGGAGAAAACATGTCGGCCCGAATGTACAAGTGTAACATTGCCTTGTGTATCGCGCTTCTCTTTTGTGCAGCGTGCGAAAACGATCCCAGTGGCAGTACCGCAGTCGAAATCAATGCGCAAGACAAAGTTTCCTGCAGTTCCGAAGTCGTGCTTGAATCATCGAGCAGTTCGATATCGAGCTGTTCAAAGGTTCAAGAGGCGTCCTCTTCCAGTGTAGTGTCGAGCAGTTCTGAATCTTCTAGTTCCTCAGAAGATTATCCCTATACATTATGGCTCCATCCTTCGGTTCATTGCTGGGATACGACGTACATGAATCAAATATCTTGCTCATCATTCCGTCCAGAACCGCAAATGGATAAATCGGACATTCTGGCTGCCCGGCCTCCTAGTGGTGAATCGTTGCCTTCGTATTGTATGCCGGGATACTTATCTGTATATGTGTGTGAAAATAGAATGATATATCCCAAATACGACAAGTTTTCCTTAATTGGCGACACTATTGTACAGTGCTCGGCTGATAATTTGGACGGTGGATGTGTGCCTGCGGAAGACGCGTGTGCAAAAAAGATTGAAGATGCAGAGGCGAGTACGGAATATCCTTATATGTTGAAAAAGGATTTGTCCGTCAACTGCAAGGAAATGTACAAGATGGAATTGGATACGGGGGATGTTGTGTACTACAATTGGCCTTATTCTGGTCGTTATGAATGGCTGCGGTGTACTTCGTATTATCTGTGCGAAGACGGGAATAGCTATGAATATGAAGATATGCTTCAGGAGGAATAAGGCTTCTGCACGCATAGAGCGACCGAGGAATAGCTCAAAGCACGAATTTTCAGGAAAGGGTCCCGCGAGGGTCCCTTTTTTTATATAGATTAGAAGCATGAAACTCCTGGAACAATTCGATTACCGTGAACTCCCGCCAGTGCTTTCTACCGATGCGATGCGTGCGCTTGACGCTGCAACGAAAGAAGAAATGGCACGTGATGCTGGGGACGGCTCTACGGCTGTCGATGCCGGCTATCGCCTCATGAAGCAGGCGGGTGCCGCGCTTTACCGGCATGTCGTGGATGTTCTGGAAAATATGGATGGCGCGCCCGGACAGGGGGCGCCGCGCAAGGCGGTCGCGGTCTTTGTTGGCGGGGGCAATAATGGGGGAGACGGGCTTGTGCTCGCGAAGCTGCTGATTGAAGCGGGAATCCCTTGCACTGTGTATTCGCTTGCCGCCGCCGAAAAGTTCAAGAACGAAGCAAAGTTGGCTTTGGATGATTTTGTACTGGCGGGCGGAAGGCTTGTCGCCTATGCACCGGCCGGAACGGGTGCGCATTTCTCGCTGGTTGTGGATTGTATGCTCGGGAATGGCGCCTCCGGTGAATTGCGGGAATTGTATGCGGCCGCAGTCCGCGACATCGGGGACTGGAATGTCCCGGTTGTCGCGGCAGACGCCCCCACCGGTTATGATTCGCACGAGCATGTGCGCCGAGAATCCTGTGTCAACGCCGTGGAAACGGTGTTGTTCGGTTTTCCGCGGCTCGATGCCTATGTCCGGGAAGGCGGAAAGGTGTTCGGCCGACCTGTTGTTGCACCGCTCGCTTATCCGGATTCCCTTGTCTGCAAATTCGACGAAAAAATTTATCTGGCGACAGAATCCCTGATTCCCCAGTTGCTCCCGGAGCGCGACGAATGGGGTGACAAACGCGAGCAGGGCTGCGCCATGATTGTCGCGGGTTCGGGAAACATGCCGGGGGCTGCCGTGCTTTGTACGCGGGCCGCGCTCCGTAGCGGTGTTGGCCTTGTAACGCTTGCCAGCCCGGAAGCGGTCATGCCCGTATTGCAGACTAAATTATCCGAGCCCGTTTTCTGTAACTTGCAAGATATGGCCGGCCAGGATGCCGACTCTGTCGATGATCGTGCAATGGCGCTTGCTCCGGCTCATATTCCGCAGATTCTTGAAAAGGCAAAACATTGTCAGGCGCTAGCGATTGGCCCGGGCCTGTCCTCTGCCGATTGTGTGCGCGAAGCCGTCCTTGAACTGCTTCCGAAAATCAATTGCTCCATGGTCATCGATGCCGATGCCCTGAATTCCATCGCCACGCTCAACAAGACCGTCGCAAGTACCACGTCGGGAGCGGCATCGTTTTTGCATGGGATAGCAAGTCCGGCAATTCTCACGCCGCACCGTCGGGAATTCGAAAGGCTTTTCGGCCCCCTTCCTGCAAGCAGCATCGATATCCCTGCCCGTTTACGAGACATTGCCCGGATTACGGACAAGGTCTTGCTCCTGAAGGGGGCGCCGACATTCGTCGCCATTCCCGACGGGCGTGTCTACGTGGTACCGGCCTGCAATTCGGGGCTGGCCAAGGGCGGTTCCGGCGACGTGCTTACGGGTGTCATTGTGGCTCTGCTTTCGCAGGGCTTGACAGCCCCCGAAGCGGCTGTTCTGGGGGCTCTGCTCCATCAAAAGGCAGGAAAAATGGCCCGCGATGAACTCGGGCCATATTCAATGCTTCCAGGAGATGTCGTCAAAAGGCTTTCTAGGGCAATTCCCGTTTCCTAGTTATTTTTGGGGACTCCAGCTCCAGTCTTCCAGATATTCGTCATATTGGCACACGACGACTTCGTCCGTAGCTTCGATACGGACGGTCATGCCGCTTCTTGAAATGTCGCATTCATATTTGAAAAGGTCGACATCCTTGGCGATTTGGATTACGCCATTTGTGGAGTCTCCCATAGCCCCGGCGGTTTCGTCACCGCAGGTCACGCATATTGTCGTAACGAGAAAAATTGCGCAAGCAACCAAAAGCTTTTTTTTCATCCGAACCTCATCTCACCGCGCATAAATTTACAATATAACGTGATAAAAATCACGAATGTAGTAGAAAAAAAACAAATGAAGCGTGTGTTTTTTCGACTGCTGGTATGTCTTGCCTAAAAAAGCAAATGGGGAGGGATACTTTTGTAAACATTTTTTTAGTCCTTTTCCTTTTTTTTGAGGTTTGGATGTAATCGTTCCTGAGTTTGTTATTTGCGTTCCATCGTTTTTCTACATTCAGTTTATGCCTGAAAAGACTCTACTTCTGCTCGACTCCTACGCACTCGCGTTCCGCATGTTCTACGCCTATTCGCAAAATCCCTTGACGAACAGCCAGGGCGAAGAGGTCTCGATGATGCACGGCTACTGGGGTGCAGTTCTGCGCATCCTTGCGAAGCACAAGCCGACGCATTTTGCGATTGCGCGCGATGTTGCCCACACGAAGACGTTCAGGCACGAACTTTATCCCGACTACAAGGCGAATCGCGGACCCATGCCCGAGGAGATGGCGGCCCAGATGCCGCTCCTTGGCGAAAGCCTTGAAGCGAGTGGTATTCCTCTGCTTTCGGAACCGGGTTACGAGGCCGACGACGTGATGGCGAGTACCGCTACGGCGGCCGTCGAGGCGGGCTTTGACCATGTGGTGATTCTCAGTAAGGACAAGGACATGTCGCAAATCGTAAGCGACAAGATCCACCTTTTTCACCTGACGAAGGGTGCCGACGGCATTGACTTTGGACCGGAACAGGTGCTCGAAAAATACGGGCTCCCGCCAGAGAAAATTCGCGATTACTTGGCACTCATGGGGGACGCAAGCGACAACGTTCCCGGCGTGCCGAAGGTGGGCCCCAAGACGGCCATCCAGTTGCTGAACGATTATGGCGACATGGACAACTTGTATGCGAACCTGGACAAGATTACCAAGAAGGGCCTGCATGACAACTTGGCGAACAACCGCGAGAAGGCGTTCCTCAGCCGTGAACTTGTGACGCTCCAGACCAAGCGAGCCTTCAACGGGAACCTGGATGCTCTTGAATACAACGGCTTGCATGTGGATACGCTTGCCGCGATGTTCAAGGACCACGAAATCAACAGCTTGCTGCGGTTGCTCGAGAACATTCCGAGCAAGACCGGCTTTGTGCGCGAAGGCGCCGAGGGTGAGGCTTCCGGAGAAGGGGTGGAACGCGCCAGCTTCCCTGTCGATGAACTGCCGACCTATGTGTGCGTCGACAACGAAAAGACTTTTGAACAGATGAAGGCGGAATTTGCCGCATCTTCCATTGTGGGGATTGATACCGAGACGGACGGTCTCGACCCGATGCAGTGCAACCTGGTGGGGCTGTGCCTCGCTGCCGCCGATGACAATGGCAAGGTGACGAAGGGTTACTACATCCCGCTCGGACATTCCGACGAAATCGGCTTCCCGCTCCCGGCCGGAAAGAACGGCAACTTCGACTTCAACAAGGCGAAGGAATGGTTCTGTGGATACTTCGCCGACGTAACTCCGATTGAGTCTACCGGCAAGCCCCGCGCTCTCGTGTTCCACAATGCGAAATTCGACTTGCACGTGCTTGCCCGCGCATTCAAGATTCCGCAGGCCGACATCGACAAGGCGAACATCGTCGATACGCTCATTGCCGCATGGATGCTTTCGCCGGGACAGTCGGGACTCGGGCTCGACAACCAGGTGATGCAACGCCTGCAGCACGAGATGATTCCCATCGAGAACCTCATTGGCCGCGGCAAGAACCAGATTACGTTTAACCGCGTTCCCGTCAAGGATGCGACCGAATACGGCGCCGAAGACGCAGTCTATACGCTTCGCCTGTGGGAACCGCTCAAGAAGGATCTTGAAAAATTTGACTACGTGAAGTATTTCTTCGACCAGGAAATGCCTCTGTTGAAGGTGCTTTACCAGATGGAAACGGTCGGTGTCGCTATTGACGTGCCCGCCCTCAAGACGCTGGAGCAGGAACTGCAGCATCGCATCGAAAAACTCGAAAAAGAAATCTGCGACATGGCGGGCTTCGAGTTCAATATCGGCTCTCCCAAGCAGCTCGGCGAAGTGCTTTTCGATACGCTCGGCCTCCCCGAAATCAAGAAGAGGAGCACTGATGCGGTCGTTCTCGAAGAGCTTAGCTACAAGGCCCCGCACCCGATTGTATTCTCCGTCATCGAGTACCGCGAACTCAAGAAGATGCAGAGCACCTACATCTCGGTGTTGCCTACGCTTCTGAATCCGGAAACAAAACGTATTCACACGAGCTTTATCCAGTGGGGAACTGCGACGGGTCGCCTTTCCAGCCGCGATCCGAACTTGCAGAACATCCCCGTGCGTAGCGACCTCGGCAAGAAAATCCGCGCTGCGTTTATCCCGCAAGGCAAGGACAACGTGATTCTCGCCGTGGACTACTCGCAGATTGAGCTTCGCATGCTTGCGCACCTGAGCGGAGATGCCGCACTTATCGAAAGCTATAAGGAAGGTATCGACATTCATGCCCGCACTGCCGCCGCCATTTATGGCGTGGACATCAATGACGTTACGAGCGACATGCGCCGTGATGCCAAGGTGGTGAACTTCGGCGTACTCTATGGCATGACCGCTTTCCGCCTTTCCCGCGATTTGAAAATCCCGATGGGGCAGGCGAGGGACTTTATCGAAGGCTACTTCGGAATGTATCAGGGTGTGCAGCAGTACATCGAAGATATCAAGGCTTCTGCACACCGCGACGGCTACGTGGAAACGCTTTCGGGCCGCCGCCGCTACATTGCGGGGATCGACAGCTCTGACCGCATGGAATCGCAGATGGCCGAACGCATGGCGGTAAATACGCCTGTACAGGGCTCCGCCGCCGACCTCATCAAGATTGCGATGATCCGCATCCAGAAGCGCATCAACGACGAAAAACTCCCGCTCCGCATGATGTTGCAAGTTCACGACGAACTCGTTTTCGAATGCCCCCGCGACCAAGTGGAACCCATGTCGCAGATGGTCAAGGCTGAAATGGAAGGGGCCATGCAACTCAAGGTGCCGCTTGTCGCGAGTGTCGGTTTCGGCGAAAACTGGCTCGAAGCGCACTAAATGCCCCCGGTTTGGCACGCCGAAGTGTGAAAAATATCACATTTCGGCATGGCCGCAGCGCTGTATGTAATAAATAAGGGAATGGAATACCATTATCAGTTTAGATTTATGGATGGTGGTGAGATCCTTTGGGTGTATCCCTATGGATGTTTTGGTATATAAATAAAAAGGATCAACTATGAAAAACAATCACGTCTCCCATTGTACGGTGATTTTTGCGTCCCTTGCCCTTGCTGTGTTTACACACGCGCAAAATCTCCCGAAAGCCGTTGATATTTACCCCAAGATGGGGCTCGGTTACAACATCGGTAATACGATGGAAGTTCCGGGTAACCAAGGTGGCCCGACAGGATGGGGCAACCCGTTCCCGGATGCAGCCTATGTAAAGGCTATCAAGGACGCCGGTTTCAATACCGTCCGTATCCCGTGTGCATGGGATACCCATGCCTCCAACGGCACAATCAGTGCAGGCTGGCTTGACTCCGTCAAGACAGTTGTCGATCTCGTGATTGGTAACGGCATGTACGCCATTTTGAACAGCCACTGGGATGGTGGCTGGCTCGAAGACCACGTGTTTGACGGCCAGGGCTTTGACAAGAATGGTGAAACGACTGTTGTCGCGACAGAGCTTGCGGCAAAGCAGGAAAATTACTGGAAGCAGATTGCGACCAAGTTTGCCGAATATGACGAACATCTGATTTTTGCATCTGCTAACGAACCCGGTGTGAACGATCCGTGGAACGGCGGCGCCGACAACGGCCAGTGGGCATTTGACGAAGCTCGCATGCAGGTGCTCAAGAGCTACCATGAGGCATGCCTCAAGGCGGTCCGCTCTACCGGCGGTAACAACGCCACCCGTATCGTGGTCGTGCAGGCTCCGCGCACCGAAATTGAAAAGGCTCCGCTCCTTTCTTCGATGTACCCGGAAGACCCGGCGGGTGCTGGATACACCATGGCCGAGATTCACTTTTACCCTTACCAGTTCTCGCTCATGACGGGTGGCGACGAAGACTGGGGCAAGATGTTCTATTACTGGGAAGACAAGACTCCGGGTAACGACGCTGCGCATACTTGCTCCGGCACGGCACTCGGTTCCAAACAGTCCATCGACAACCTGTTTAGCGGACTCAAGACCCGTTTCTACGACAATGGCATCCCGGTCGTGATTGGCGAGATGGGTGCGGTCAAGCGTCTTAGTGCCCTCTCCGGCGACAACCTGAAGGCACATCTCGAAGCGCGTTCTGCCTGGTACGGCTACACGGTCGCTTCGGCCAAGAAGAACGGCCTCGTCCCCTGTGTATGGGATACCGGTGACGAAGGCGATGGCAACTTCACGATTATCCGCCGCCAGGTCAACAAGTTCGGCGGTAACGTGGGCGACATCGTCGATGTGGAAACCCTGAATGCCATGCGCGAGGCCTATGGTCAGGCGAGTGTTCCGGGCAATACCATCGATTCCACCGTCAAGGAAAGTCTTTCGACCGACGGCAAGGCTCTGCATATAAGCTACCAGACGCAGACTTCCGATAGCGCCGAGGCGGGAACGATGCGCATCAATTTTAACGCTGCCAATTGGAGCGATTACGTGGCCATCTCCTTCGACATGAAGGTCGAAGGTGCGTCTGCGGGCCCGTGTACCGATGCAACTCGCGATGGGTGTGGCGAGTCTGGATGGGCTAGCGTTTCCCTCTTCAATATGTCCGGGGAATGGGATTGGAAGGAAGTCAGTCTCGGGAATGTCTCTGAGATGGGAACCCTCAAGAACTACAAGGTCGAATTCGGCACGGGTGAGGGCAAACTCGCATTTACTGACCAGACAAATGTCAAGACCATCGGGCTGAATCTCTACGGCACGCAGTTTACTGGCGACATGTACCTTGACAACATGCTCCTGTGGAAGGCCGACGGTAGCGTCGATACGGTCAGCAGTTTCAACAAGGTGCCCGAACTTGCCGGTATCGCGACGGGTAAACTTGTAGCCGAAAGTGCGACAGGCGATTTTGGAAGTAAGACCGAAGTTACGACGCAGCCCGGCGATCAACCTGGTAATCAGCCCGGCAATCAGCCTGGCAGTAGCGATGCGCTTGCTTCTCGTGGTTATGGAAACATCGACTTCAAGGCCTATGTCCAGAATGGTTCCGTGCAGGTTCTCTTTACTGTTGTGGCCGGCCAGAAGTCGACGGTTGTGCTGCTGAACGGGCTTGGCCAGGTCATTGCCCAGAAGAGCCTTGCCGCAAACGATGGTACGAACCGCGTGGAACTGCACAGTGCATACCGTGGTGTTGCAATGCTTGTCGTGAAGCAGGGTAAACAGCAACTTGCCCGGAAGTTGATTCTGAAGTAGTTTAAGCGCAAAGGCCCTGCAAAAGGGGCGAACGATTATGGGTGTGGAAAGTCCTCCACGGCAATCGCCGTGGAGGACTTTTTTGTGAGTTATTTTTTTGCTTATGCGCAATTAGTCTATATCAAGCTATTACTTATTATTTGTATATGTGCCTAAGGCAAAAATATTGAAATTGCCCTCTACTCCCGATTTTTCTTGAATCTTGAATCGTATGCTGACAACCTTTTTGGCGGCCTCTTCGCCGGAGATTTTCTCGCCGCCCTCCACAGCTCCCCAACCGAGTTGATCGAAATCTGACCATTGGAAACACTTGTCTGTTCCTTCAGAACTTTTTACCAATTTGACTAGAGGTCTGTCATTTTTTAACAGGTTACGGGAGATTGAATCTCCGAGATCGAGTACTAATGCGGCTGCGAGTGTGGAAGAATAGGAGATGCAGATTCCTTCCCAGTTGGAGATGTCTGCTTGCAGGGCTGTGCCGCTTGAATCGAAACCTGCCACATAGAACCCTAATTCTATAAAGGGGTTAAAGCCCAGATCTTCTCCGTCTAAAGACAAATGTCCGCATAGTCCTTGACAGTGTTCTACAATAGGATCGAGTGAAGTGTCGTCATATCCATTGCCTGGTTCTACAGGCCATATGACTTTTGAGTTGCCGCCGTCAGCGGAATCGGTCAAAACGAACCATTTTCCTTTGCCGACATTGTTCCATGGCTCGCTTGCGAGTGTGTCAGTCGTGACTTTTTCTGAATCTGCATTCCATAAATCAGTGTATAAATCAGTGGGATTGGGGCCCCCTCCGCAAGCTCCTCTGCACAGAATATGTGAAATGGGCTCGGAGCTGGAATAGCCAAGCCCGTCGGAGCTGGAAGATTCCTGTAAGTCAGAACTGGAGGAAACTTGTGAATCTGAACTGCCCATTGCCGTAATGGCGTTCGGATCATCGGAAGATCCGGTAATGTGAGGCTCGTCGGATTCTGAACATGCAAACGTCATGAGGACGCATACGCTCATAAATGCTGGATAAAGCATTCTTTTCATTTAGATATCCTCCTTTTCCCTTTTGACATTTTTGCTAAGAGGGAAAAACTGTAAATTCAACCTGTAGACTTGATCGAGTTCGCCACATTTTGCGGCTATTGAAATGATTTGTTTTCGGCAGTTTTCCAATACCTGAACGATTTCTTCGTAGCCTTGATGGTTTACTCCTAAAGTAACGCCGGTGACGCTACGTTCGACGGGACTGAACCGCTCGATGGAATCTATGCCGAGCTTGCCCATTTCCTGGTGCATTGCCCGGATGGCGAGTGGAAGCGCAACCTTGGATCCAGAAACCGCTTTGTCCGTCTGCTCGTAAACGTTTTCGGCGGTCTGTTTTAGGAAATTGGCTTTTTCAAGAAAATGGAGCGATTTTCGGACTTCCTGCGCCGAAACTTCTTGACAGCAGGCTTTTGCGATTTCGTTAGGCATGGCGCCAGGCATCAGCGGGGCGAGTTCCCGGATTACCGGATTCTTCCAGCTTTCGTAATACTCGAACGCATCCTTGTCGATGACGCGGACTTTGTGCTCCATTGCGATGGACTGCATTTGTTTTAGAAAGTTCTTTTTTGCGGTGTCCTTCTTGGCATTGCCGAATTGAACCATCGCCTCGAAGTACGTCACCTCGTAACCCGTGAGCCCCATGGCCGCGGCTAAACGCACGGTTGTCACTCTACTCAAGTTTGTCTTGCCTTCGCTAACCATCTTGAGGTATGAATGCGAAGAAAAACCTGCAATCTTTGCGAATTCTCTCCACGAAAAAGCGGAGGTGCGCTTGCGCTCTTCGTAGTAATCGCTCAAGAAAACGTGGTAATCTTGGTATTCAACAATCGGTTTCATGTAAATGAATATAAAATGCTAAAATGGAAAAGTCAATAGTTTATAGAACATTTTTTGCATTTTTTAAATAATTTTAATAGGTTTTGTACTTTACGAAATGAAATTTTTCGTATATAGTCCACCTTGTTCTATATACGAAAAAAAGCCCGCCATCGCGAGCCTTTCCTTGGAAATTTTTTCTACCTGTTTATGCTTTGTCGAAATTCGAGGAATCCATCATCGAAACCTGATCGCGGTAAATGCTGTCTTGCAACAGGTTTGCGCGGTGCTTGAGCTTGACTGCCTTCATGACGGGCTTGCTGTAGTTTTTCTTCTGTTCGTTCTTCATGATTGTCTCCCTTATTTCTTCAAGATTTTCTTGCCATAGTAGGCGCCACGGGCCTTGGGCGTACCGTTCAGCTTGCGGCCCTTGATATCGAAGTCGCGCTCCATCGAGAACGTTCCCGTGCGCGTGTCGATGCGGCCGATAGTGGTCGTCTCTTCGTTGCCGTCGATGCTGCTTGCGATGACCACGTCGAGGCTTTCCGGAAGCACCGGCATCGGCTTTGTGATTCCGCCAGGCTGCTGCATCGCCTTCAAGTTGAAGATGCTCGCACGGAACGGAGGCATCCAGGCTCCGGCGCCGAGCTTCACGAATTTTCCTACCGACGAAATCTCGTCCGATGTCCTGGCATTAAAGCCATAGGCTCCAACGGCGTAATCATCGCTCGACCACTCGTAATACCTATCCGGGGATGTAATGACCCAGTCGCCAATGGTGTCTGTCACATAATACGCCTGAGGCGTTTTTTCGATTTGGACACTTCCGCGGAACTTCAATTCGGTCGATTCCATTTCCAGGATATACGGCTTGTAGGCCTTGATGCAGGCCCTCTTGCCGCACTTGGGTTCTTCTTTAACGTTTTTCAGAATCACCTTGAACTTGCCATCGGTTTCCTCGATGCCCGCGAAATTATAGACGTTCTTGACACCGATCAAGCTGTCCACCTCGACATCAAACGGAAGTTGAATCGTAGAATAGGCTCCGTCGCCCGTGACGGTGAACTTCCTTTCGAGAACAGCCGAGTCCACCGATTGTGCGGCGACGCTGTTGACTTTGCCATAATAGTCGCCGTCAACGATGACGATGCTCTTTCCTTCCTTCTTGGCAAACCTGATCGCCGGATACTCCTTCTTGATCATCAGCGTCTTGTCGTAAGCGTACAGTTGGTAGGTTTCTCCCTCGTTAATGTCGTTGTATTTTATAATTCCGATAGTATCGAGACCTCCCGCAATATATTGCGAGCGGCCAGAAATGGCCTTCTTGGGCTGATCATCCGTCAAAGGGTTTGCTGAGTATATGTTAATGACTGCGTCATCATGCAGTGCGCCGACAACATTGATTTTCTTGTCGTCGTTTAAAACCAGGGTGCTGTTGCCAATAAATTTTGGATTGCCGGAAATATTGATGTCTTCAAATGCGTTCACAAAATAAATGTTTCCGGAGAACTCACCGCCGGAAATGCTCACATTGGAACCTTTATCTGCGAACAACCCATTTGTTTTATTCCCTTGAATAGCGCCGCCGGACACGATTACAGTTGAACCGGAATCGGCCCTCACACCATAAGAGTCTCCCGTGACTGTCCCGCCACGCATTTCAAAGGAGCCGTACACGTTGAGCGCCGCAGGGGACTTGTCTTCATCGTTTCCCTGAAGCGTACCGCCAGCTAGCGTAAGCGATCCGCCCTTCTTGACAAGGACTGCCGATGCTCCGAGGGGGGCGCTTTCTTTCCCGCCCAAAATACAGCCAGTAGCTTTTTCGCTGTTATCCTGGATGGTAAGCTTTCCTTCGACTACGAAAATCGTGCCGTTCTTGATTGACCCATTCAGCTTACGGCCGATCGAAACGCCGTTAAGGTCGATGACCACCTCGGCGTCTTTGGGAACATAGAGGTATCCCGACAGAAGGATTGTTCCGGTAGCTTCGTACAACCGGTACACATTGCTTTCCAGTGTCAGGAAGTTGCTTTCCGTCGCTGACATAGATGGCGTAAAATTGCTGCTAAAATCGGCTTCTTTCGAGACAATGACGGCTTCGTTCGCAAATGCCCCTAAAGATAAAAGTAAAACTGACGCAAATAGCTTTCTCATCTCTTCTCCTGTTCTTAACAGGATAAAAACCAGGTAAAATCTATAAAATTTTACCCGGCTCTTTCTTTCGTCTTTCGTCTGTAGCCGCTTGCGGCGTTCTCCTCATAGAGGATATAGAACTGTTGGCAGCTTTGCTGCCTTACATGTTCTTATGCCCTATGAGTATAACTCTACTAAGGTGCTAAAGCACCAAGTATCGTTTATTTCGTCTGACCTTACCACATCTTGTCGTATTTCTTGCGCGTCATCTCTTCGTCCTTCTTCTCCTGCACGATTGCGTCGATGACGGCGGCAACGGTCAGGTTGAAGATGTCGTGCACGGAGGCGTCGGAGTCGGTGAAGTGCACCGGCTTGTTCAGGCCCATCTGCACGGGACCGATGGATTCGCCCACGCCCATCTCGAGGAGCATCTTGCAAGTCGTATTTGCAGAGGAGAGGCACGGGAAGATGAGCGTGTTGACCGTCTGGCCTTTGAGCTTGTTGAAGGGGTATTTCGTGTCGCGCAGTTCCTTGTCGAGTGCCACGTTCACCTGCATTTCGCCATCGAGTACGTAGTCCGGGAACTGTTCGTGGATCATGCGCACTGCGTCGCGGGCCTTGTTGGCCGTACCGCGGGCAGCTTCCTTGTCGCTACCGAAGTTCGCGTAGCTGAGCATTGCCATCACGGGTTCGTGAGCGAAGAAGCGGACGGCGTCGTGCGTGAGCTTCACGATGTCCACGAGCGTTTCGGCATCGGGGTCGCGGTTCACGAGCGTGTCGGCCAGGAAGAACGTTCCCTTGCGGGTGCTCAGGATGTGCATGGCGCCGAAGTGCTTGTATTCTTCGCGGATGCCGATGATATCCTTCGCGAGTTCGATGGTCTCGGAGTACTTGGAGTAACCGCCAGTAATGAGTGCGTCGGCGTCGCCTTCCTTTACCATCATCATGCCGAAGTGGTTCGGTTCGAACATGTCGTCGCGGGCTTCTTCGAACGTCACGCCGTTACGGCCGTTCTCTTCGGCATAAACGGCGGCGTACTTGCGACGGCGTTCGAATTCTTCGGGAGAACGCGGGTTCACGATCTTGATGCCCGTGAGGTCGAGCTGTTCCTTGTTCGCCATCATCTGGATGCGTTCGGGGTTGCCGAGCAGAATCGGATGCGCGATGCCTTCGATCTTGGCCTGCACGGCGGCCTTGAGCATGTTGAGGTTTCCGCCTTCGGCAAACACCACGCGCTTGGGGTTGCTGCGGGCGGTATCGCTGAACTGGCGGATAAGCTTGTTGTCGTAGCCCATCATGTCACGGAGCTTGTCGTAGTAAGCATCCCAGTCGGTAATCGGCTTGCGGGCCACTTCGCTCTCGATGGCAGCCTTCGCGACGGCAATGGAAACTTCCGTAAGGAGGCGCGGGTCCAAGGGCTTCGGAATCAAGTATTCCTTGCCGAAGGTAAAGCGCTGGGCGTTGTAGGCGATGTTCACCACGTCGGGCACGGGCTGGTGGGCGAGGGCGGCAATCGCACGCACGGCGGCATGCTTCATGTGTTCGTTGATGCAGGTGGCACGCACGTCCAAGGCGCCGCGGAAGATGTAGGGGAAACCGATGACGTTGTTCACCTGGTTCGGGTAGTCGCTGCGGCCTGTCGCAAAGATCAGGTCGCCGCGGCTCGCCATCGCCTCTTCGTAGCTGATTTCGGGAGTCGGGTTCGCGAGTGCGAAGACGATCGGCTGGTCGGCCATGCTGCGGACCATTTCACGCGTGAGGATGTTTCCCTTGGAGAGGCCCACGAACACGTCGGCGCCCTTCATGGCGTCGGCAAGCGTTTCGATGTCGGTGCGGTCGGTCGCAAAGAAGGCCTTCGCTTCGGTGAGGCCCTTGCGGTCCTTGCGGATGACGCCCTTGCTGTCGCACATCACCAAGTTTTCCTTCTTGAGACCGAGCGACAGGTAGAGTCGCGTGCAGGCGCAAGCGGCTGCACCCGCACCGTTCACCACCATTTTCACGTTGCGGATGCTCTTGCCCGCGACTTCGATGGCGTTCAGGAGGCCTGCAGAAGAAATGATGGCCGTGCCGTGCTGGTCGTCGTGCATCACGGGAATGTCAAGTTCTGCCTTGAGCGTGTCTTCAATTTCGAAGCATTCCGGTGCCTTGATGTCTTCGAGGTTGATGCCGCCGAACGTCGGGGCGATTCCCTTCACGATTTCGATGAACTTCTTCGGGTCCTTCTCGTTGATTTCGATGTCGAAGACGTCGATGCCGGCGTAAATCTTGAACAGGAGCGCTTTGCCTTCCATCACCGGCTTGCCCGCAAGGGCTCCGATGTCGCCGAGTCCGAGAACCGCGGTACCGTTACTGATGACCGCGACCAGGTTTCCCTTGCCGGTGTATTCGTAAGCGAGGTTGTTGTCGCGTTCAATCTCGAGACAGGGGGCGGCTACGCCCGGAGTGTAGGCGAGTCCCAAATCCGTCTGGGTGCTGTGCGGCTTGGTCGGCACGATTTCAATCTTGCCGGGCTTGCCCATGGCGTGGTATTCGAGCGCCTTTTCTTTCAAATCCTTGCTCATCCTTCTCTCCTTATATTATTACGGCGCCAAATTTAGAAATTTGACGCCTCGCTGTAAAGATGACAGAATTCTTCAAAAAAAGTGCTTATTTTGCGTTGATTTTCGCTGTGGCGAGCGTTTTTTGGTGTGTGTAGACCTGCACGAAGTAGGTCCCGTGGCGCATAGCCCGAGCGATGGGTATCTGCATTTTTTCCGTGTCGAAGTCGTATTGGGCGACTACGCTGCCGAGCGCGTTGATGATGCGTACGTGCTTGAGTCCGCGAACATCTGTCTTGATGATGAGTTCCTGGTCGAATACGGATATGCTGGCTCGCGGAGAAATGTCCCCGGCCGGTACGAACAGGCTGCTGTCTGTCACCGCGCTTTCGGAACGGCTTGCGGAAGATTTCGCAGAACGGCTAGTGGATGATTTCACGGCGACGCTTGTGGAGGAACTTGGCTTGACGCTCGAGGACGATGTGGCGATGGCGACCGCCGACGAGGTGGGGGCCGCTGAGGAACTTGAAACTGCGTGAGCGCTGGATTTCGGCTCCGGTGCCGGGCACTTTATGGTGGCGCCCTGCTTTGTGGCAAAGCATACCTTGTCGCCGTCCTTGATCGCATCGTAAATGCCGATATCGCCGAACTTAAACGAATCGAAAGATTTCTTCTTTGTCAGGTCGAGAACGTCCACTAATTCGTAGCGCTGGTTTTGAAGATCCTTGTTCGGGTAATACTCCCATGCTTTGGAGTCGTAGTTGACATACCAGACGAGAACGCCCATGGCTGCCGTGTCGGAAATGGCGGAGTCCCAGCCGGTTCTAGTGCGGTACTCGACGAAATAAAAATTGTCTTTGTTCTTGGAATTGGTGATGCTGTAAGCTGAGCCCGAGTCAATCAAGTCCAGTGCGTAGAACTCGGAGGCCGATTTCATGTCCGGGATGCTCATCCATCCCATGGACTCGCGCTCGAATGCGCTGTACTTAGATGGGCATCTTCCCATCTGGTATGTCTTGGATATGCCGTTGTACATTCCCTGGTCCATGATTTCGTAAGGGGAATGCCTTTTCGTGTATGCAGTGCCGTTGTCAGATGGAATGTAAAAATCGGGCAGTCCGAGAATGTGGCTGAATTCGTGGATGAATACGCCGACGCCGTTGTGGCCGGACTTTATGTAGGATATGGGGTCGGACATTTCGGCGATGAGCAGGAAACGGTCGAATTTGTAGCCGTTGTAGTTGTTGCCCCAGCTGTTGTTGGTATTGCCGTGGTTGCGGCTACCCCACCAGCCACCAGTATATCCGCCGTACATTTCGGGATTCGTGTATGCCGTGTAGTAGTACATGTGGCCCCAGAGACCGGACCCCTGTTCCGTTCCGGCGAGAATTACGCCGAAGCCGTCGATAACCTTGTCTCCGTCGCTGTCGTATACGGAGATGTCTCCCATGCGCTTTATCGCCGAATCGATGGTCGCCTTGATAAAGATCCCTTCGCCATCCCCTTCGTCGTCGCCGGCCATAGTTGACTTGAGGTCGATCTTTACCGGGAATACGTCGAAAGTGGGCTTGAACTGGCTGTCAGAATTTGCGACGAAGTAGTCGTGGACGCTGCCGTAATGCCCGTCTTCGGAGAAGCCAACTTCGTTCAGCGATCGTTCATACCAGATGGTGTCGCCGAAGGTACGGTCCGATGTCGATACCAAGAAAACGGGAAAACGGAGTTCGCCCTTGGTGAAAGCTTGCGGCTTGGGGCGGAGCAGTGCCTTGCCTTCTCCGCTTGCGGAATGGTTGAAATTGGCGAGAAGTCCCTGCAGTTCCGGATAGCGGTCTACATTTGATTGCTGGTGCTTGTCGAGGATGTTCCGCTGATTCAAATTTTTCAGGAAGGCCTTGTCCGCATCGGATCTCTTGTCGGCGTTGCGGGCCATGATGCCGGACGCGCTTGCATTCGAATCGGCATAGACGTAGTCGCCCTGGGCGTCCTTTACGACTAGATAGCCGTCGATAGTAAGTGTGTAGTTGTACCGTTCGTCTCCGTACTGCTGTACCGTGACGCAAGTTCCGTCGGATTGGGGTGCGCAATCGGCAAAAGGCATAGCAGGTCGCGTATATCCAAGCGTGACTAGAACGACTCCAAACATCGTGCAGTAAAGACCTTTCATACAATGAAAAATAATTCCAAAATGCCGAAAAAGTCAAAAAAATCCCCTGATTTTACAGGGGATAATCATTAATCGTTGTTTTTGTTGTAGAAAAGGATTTTTAGTGATTAATCGTTAATCATCCTTTCGTAGAATTTACGATACTTGTCCTTGTCTTCCGTCTTGCGGACGGCGATGGCGTCTTGCGGGTGACGGTTGAGCATGCCCGTAATCATCTGCGGAATGATGTAGCCCCACTCGTACTTGGTGTGCAGCGGGAGGAACAGTTCCTGGATGGCGTCGAGAACCGGACGCAGGTCGTACTTCGGGTTCTTGAGGAAGCTGAGCAAAAGTTCGGTGGTGCAGTTGCCGGCGCCGCGACCCATGCCCGACACGGAACCGTCGAGGTAGTCCACGTGGTTGATGATGGCCTGGATCGTGTTGCTGAAGGCGAGCTGCTGGTTGTTGTGGCCGTGGAAGCCGAACTTCTTGTTCTTCACGATGCTCTTGTAACGCGCGAGTTCCTTGTCGATGTCTTCCTGGTAGAACGCACCGAAGCTGTCGACGAGGTAGAGCACGTCGGCCTTGCATTCTTCCTGCACCTGGTGGAGCGCTTCGTCGAGTTCCGGACCGCGATCACGGCTCACGGCCATGATGTTGAGCGTCGTCTCGTAGCCCATGTCGTGGAAGGCGTTCACCATGCTGATACCCTTGTCGATGTTCTTCACGTAGCTGGCCACGCGGAACATCTGGTAGGGGCTTTCGCTGGCGGGCTTCACGGCGTCCATGTTCACGCGGCCCACGTCGGCCATCACGGCCATCTTCATCTTGGATTCAATGCCGTCCTTGACCTTCCAGAGCAGGTCGTCGTCGCAGAACTTCCATGGGCCGTATTCCTTGGGGTCAAAGAGTTCGGGGGAGTTCTTGTAACCCATTTCCATGTAGTCGATGCCGGCTGCCGAAAGGAGCGTGTATAATCTACGCACGAATTCAAGAGAAAAATCATGTTTGTTGACGAGGCCGCCGTCGCGGATGGTGCAGTCGAGGACTTTGATAGTTTCGTAGTACATGGTTAAATAGGGGTTAGAGGTTAGAGACTAGAATCTGGAGGGTGCTTTGTCGACCCTGCTTGGGCAGGATTTCCTTTGCGAGCGTAAACTTATAAACTTGAAATGCAGACGTCAACAGAAAAATGGGGGAACGTGAAATTAATGGTGTAAAATACGCATATTTTGCGTTAATAATAGATGAAATGCTGAATTTTGATTGATTTTTATGGTTTAACTGCATGGGAGTTTCCTAGAAATTCGAAAAAAGAAAGGGAAAATCGCAAGCTGTTATGAAATCGGCAGGTAGCGGAAAAGACTTGCTCCCTTCGCCTTGTCTCTAGATTCTGTTTAATATACGCTAAATATGCGTAGAATAATATTAGGCCGATCTTGTCTCTTTTTCCCATGTCTCGGAATCGTGTGGGTTTGCCCGTGCTGTTTCGGCTTGCTATTCGATCGGGCGGGTTTCGTTGTCATGAATCACAAGAAAAAAGGTTTACAATTCGTTTCCCCTTCAATAGTATAGATTATGGACATGCATAATAAAATTTCGTATTCCATTGTCCCTCTTTTGGTTGCGTTGACTGCTGGCAGCGCATGGTCAGAAGTCAAGTTTTTCTATAACCAGGTCGGTTACGACACTGGGCTCCCCATAAATGTCATTGTCAGAAGCGACAACTCGCTTGACGGTGCCGAATTCAAGTTGATTTCCAGCGGAAACACGGTAAAGTCGGGTAAGCTTTCTTCCGGTACTAATCCGGACAACTGGCTGAACAACGGCAAGTTCTACGTGGCGGACTTGGGTAGCGATGTTGCCGCCGGCACTTACACCTTGCAGGTCAGCGAAAATGGCCAGCCCCAGAATTCCGGCGAGTTCAAGGTCGAAGACAACGCCTTGGCGCAGAAGACTCTTTCTACAGTGCTCGACTACTTCTACAACGATCGCGCCGAGAATGAAACCATCAAGAACCAGGACAAGAACCTGCCCATCTACAAGGGCGACGGAAAGACCCGCGACGTGCACGGCGGCTGGTACGATGCCAGCGGTGACGTGAGCAAGTACCTTTCCCACCTTTCCTATGCGAACTACCTGAACCCGCAGCAGATACCGCTGACCGTGTGGGCTCTTGCGTTCACTGCCGAACGCATCCCTGCGTTGCTCGGCAAGACATCGACCAAGGCCAAGACCAAGGACGAGGCCGTGTACGGTGCCGACTTCCTGCTGCGCATGCTTGACGAACAAGGCTTCTTCTACATGACGGTTTTTGACAAGTGGGGTAACCCGTATGACAAACGTGAAATTTGCGCGTTTGTCGGGGTCGATGGCGACAAGTCGAGCCAATACCAGACGGCGTTCCGCGAAGGCGGTGGCATGGCGATTGCGGCTCTGGCCCGTGCATCGCTGCTGAAGACGAATGGCGATTCCACAAGCGAACAGTACCTCGCCGGTGCCAAGCGCGCTTACGCCCACCTGACTTCCAAACAAAGTATCGGCGGAAATTGCGAGTACTGTGACGACAACAAGGAAAACATCATTGATGACTATACGGCACTCCTTGCCGCTACCGAACTTTATGAGGCTTCGGGCGATCTCAGCTATTTGAAGGATGCCGGCAAACGCGCTGAACACCTTGCCGGCCGTCTGAGCGATGACGGTTATTTCTGGAGCGACGATGCCAAGACGCGTCCGTTCTGGCATGCGAGCGATGCGGGACTTCCGCTGGTTGCCCTAGTGCGTTATATGGAAGTGGAAGCCAATGCTAGGGAATATGAGCCGTGCCCGGCCAATATAGAGTGTACCGTGGATTACACTCCGGAATTGAAGACCGCCAAGGCTGCAGCCAAGAAGCATTTTGACTGGCTTTTGAAGGTGACGGGGAAGGTGGACAATCCGTTCGGCTATGCCCGCCAGACCTACAAGACGAATGGCTCCATCAAGGACGGGTTCTTTATCCCGCACGACAACGAGTCCAATTACTGGTGGCAGGGCGAGAGCGCCCGTATCGCAAGCCTTGCTGCGGCTGTCCTGTACGCTCACCGCATTCTGGAAGATGACGGCGACGCCGGTGCCGACAAGTATGCCGTTGACCAGCTGGACTGGATTCTGGGCAAGAACCCCTATGCCATTTGCATGATGCAGGGGAAGGGAATCAAGAACCCGCAGAAGTATGACGGCCAGTCCGATTACGATGCCACGCTCGATGGCGGTATCGCGAACGGCATCAGTGGCAAAAACCAGGACGGCTCGGGAATCGCTTGGACCGACGACGGCGTTGCTGCTGTAGGCTTTGATGCTCAGAAGGAAGCTTGGCAGGTGTGGCGCTGGGACGAACAGTGGCTGCCGCACAGCACCTGGTACCTGATGGCTGTTGCCGTCCGTTACGACGAAGTCAAGGTGAAGGTTCCGCCGCTGCCGGATCCGCTGCCGCCTATCGACACGGCTGATACCGATTCTTCGAAGAAAGATCCGGGTAAAGATGACGATGCTATTCCTGGCATAGAAAAACTCCAGCCCCATCTTAACATCTCGGTGAACGGCAACGCGATCCATATCGAATTGCAAGGCCGTGTGGGCGAGACGGTGCAGGTGTTCGACCTTTCGGGCAAATGCGTCCGTACCGCAAGGCTTGCCGGGCATTCCGCGACTATCCGGATGCCGGAAAACCAAGGCGGAATCTACCTCGTGAAGGTAGGTAAGTACGGAATCCGAAAGATTGTGATAAGATAGCAGACGGGCCGCGGAAAGCGGCCCTTACTTTTATTTCTTCTTGAGAAGCGTTCCCGTTACGGCCTTGTCGTGATTGAACGTGGCCGCTGCAATCGACTGTACCTGTGATGCGGTCACCTTGTTCAGGTTCTCGGCCCAGTCGAGGAAAATTTTATAATCGCCGTACATCTCGTACCAGGCGAGCATCGTCGCAACATTTTCCATGTCGGTGAGGCTGCGGACGAGGCTTGCGTAGGCGTGGTTCTTCACGCGCTGGAACTCGCGTTCGCTTACGGGGGTCACCTTCAGCTTTTCGAGTTCTTCCCACACGATCTTTTCGACCTTTTGCACGTCGGCGTCGGGGCGCAGGTTCACGCGGACCGAGAACTCGGACACGTACTTGTTGGGGCTGTTGCTCGCATTGGCGCTGACGGCAAGTTTTTCTTCTTCGACGAGCCTTTTGTACAGGCGGCCGGAGCGTCCGTTCAGGACGCCCTCGACGATGTCGAGCGCGTAAAGCGACGGGTCACCCACCTCGGGTGTCTTGAATACCAGATTGAACAGGTTCGGCGCATCGGGGCGCGTCACGGCAAGTCGCTTTTCGCCGGCCTGCTCCGGGTCGCGGATGGTGAGTGGCGGGAATTCCTCGCCGGCAGGAATCGAGGAGAAGTACTTCTTGACCAAATCCATCGTGGCGGTCGTATCCAAATCGCCTGCCAGCACGAGGATGGCGTTGCGCGGCTTGTAATACTTGCGGTAATGCTCTTCGGCCATTTCGCGCGTCAGGTTGTCGATATCGCTCGGCCAACCGATGGTCGGTACGCGGTACGGGAAGGCCTCGTAAATCAGGGAATTCAGGCTTTCGTAGTAGCGGCCCGTCGGCTTGTCGTCGTAACGCATGCGGCGTTCCTCGCGAACGACGGAGCGTTCGGAATAGAATTCGCGGAGCACGGCGTTCTGCATGCGATCGGCTTCGAGCCACATGAACAGTTCAATCTTGTTCTTGGGGAGCGTCACGATATAGGCCGTCATCAAGTCTGTCGTGAATGCGTTGAGTCCAGTGCCGCCCGCGGCCTGGTAGGCGCCCCACAGTTCGTCTTTCACGAAAATTTTGCGGTGCTCGTTCAGCACGGAATCGTGCTTTGCGTTGAGATCCTTGAGCTTTGCCGTGTCCCCGGCCAGTTTCGCGGAACGGATGAGCGCCTGCAGGCTATCCTGCGTCGCCATAAAATGCGCATCGGCAATGCTGTCCGAAACGCCGACCTTCTTGGTGCCCTTGAAAAGCTCGTGCTCCAGGATGTGCGCAAGACCCGACTTGCCCGGGACTTCGTGGACTGAGCCCGTCACGTAGAACAAGCGGCAGCTCACTGTGGGCGCCTGCTTGTTGGGGTGCAGCAAAACCGTGAGCCCGTTGGGGAGAACTTCCTTGTGCACAGGGAGGTTCACCGCGGCCATCGCAAAGGCCGGAACAAGGGCAATGCTGAAAATCGTGCGGAAGAAATGACGTGTCATGGCAAACAAGATAGCACTTTTTTGCACCGTAAACAAAACCGGCCCCTGTCTAGGGCCGGTTTGCTAAGGGTTTGGCTTGTCGCCGAGTCGTCTTGAACCCTAGAGGTCCTTGATGGCGAGCAGTTTTCCCATGTCTTCAAGGTTGATTTCGAAATCCAGGTTCGCGTTCTGGCGGATGTGCTCGGGGCTTGCCGATTTGGGAATCGGCAAGAGGCCCAGCTGCAACACGAATCGGCTTGCCAGTTGCGGGATGGACACTCCATATTTCGCGGCTATTGTGGAGACTTCCGGTACGTTTGCAAGGCGTCCCGTGGCGTTTGGCGAGTAGGCTTCTACAAGAATGCCGTTTGTGTGGCAGTATTCGATCAGTTCTGTCGGGACGTGGCCTATGTGCACGCGAATCTGGTTGACAGCCGGCATTACACGGCAGTTTTCCATTATGTTGTCCAAATCCTCGACTTCAAAGTTCGACACGCCGATGGCACGGAAACGTCCGGCTGAATAGGCTTCTTCTAGGGCTTTCCAGACTTCTAGGTTCTCTTCGTAGTAGTTGTGCCCTTTGAACGGGCTGTTCATCTCGCTCCAGGGCCTTGGAGCATGGATGAGCATGAGGTCTATGTGCCGGCAGTCCAGCCGAACGAGGGATTCCAGGATGTTTTTCTCGGCTTCTTTGTACGACTTGACTTCGGCGGGAATTTTGGAGGAGACAAAAATGCTTTCGCGGTGAATGCCGGTGGCGGCAAGGCCCGCCCGGATGCCTTCTCCCACACCTTCCTCGTTCTCGTAGGCGATGGCTGTATCGATATTCCTGAAACCGGCGTCGATAGCCGCTGCGACGGCGGTCTTTGCCGTTCCGTTGGGGACCTGCCATGTCCCTAGCGCAACCTTCGGAATCCGCTGGCTGTTATTTAGTTTGTAGAACTCGTCGAGAACCATGATCACCTCCCGTGAAAATGAATACGCCGGAGCGCATCTATTTTATTATAAACAAAAAAAGGCAAAAAGAACCACCTCGGGAACACCCATGTTGGAATATTCACTGTAGTGGATGTTTTTTGCTTGTTTAGCGGGTTATTGTCTTGGTTTCGCCGCGGGCGGCCCGTTCTGGAGTGTACGGGTCAATATGGACAAGCGCGTCGACCACGTTTTCGCCACAGTCAATGAGCTTTTGTTCTACATCTTCGGCAATATCGTGGGCGGCCAGCAAGGTCATGTCGGCAGGGACGACAATATGCAAGTCTACGTGTAAGTCGTTGCCCACATACCGCGTGCGGAACCCGTGGATGCTGATGACTTCGGGGAAGGAAAGGGCGATATTTTTTAGCTTCTCCGAAACTTCCTTGGATGCGCCCCGGTCTGCCACCTGGTGGATTCCGGGCCATGCAATGTCCTTGGCGGAGTGCAAGATGAAGAAGGCCACAATGATGGCTCCGACGGCATCGGCAAACCAGAGTTCCGGTATGGCAATGACAGTCACGACGGCGACAACTACGGGAATGGAACTGAAGGCGTCGCTCCTGTGGTGCCAGGCATTGGCTTCTAGGGCTTGGCTTCTAATTCGCTTGCCCGCCTTCTTTGTATAATGGAACAGAGCTTCCTTGACGAGGATGGAAACCAGGGCCATGACGGCTACGGGAAATTCTGGCTTCTTACATTCGCCGGCGATCAAGTTGCAGACGGCGTTGTAACCGATCCCAATGCCGACGATTGCCACGGCAATGCCGATGCAAATGGTAATCAGCGTCTCGAAGCGGCGGTGCCCGTAGGGGTGTTCTGCGTCTGGTGGAGAATTCCAGAAATGGCTCCCCACGATGACGGCAATATCCGTGATAAAATCGGATGCGCTGTGGATGGCGTCGGCGACGAGGGCCTGCGAGTTGCCGAGCGTGCCCACGACAAATTTTGCGATAGAAAGAAAAGCGTTCCAGGCGAGCCCTACCCAGGTCACCTTGCGAACTTCGGCACTGTCATCTTTCTTGCGAACGCGCGTCATGAGCACTAAACTAGTAAATAAGCAAGTTTGCTGAAGCGAATTATTATTTAAAGTCCCGAATAAGCCCTGCTTTTTAGAATGTACTTTATTTTGCAGAAAAAAAAAGGAACCCGTAAGGGTTCCTTTTTTAAATGCTTGTGGATTGCTTTACCCTTGCGGGCTCGCAATGACGTTTTTTATTACTTGATGATCAACATGCTGTCGTCCCAAGCTTCGTGCTTTTCGAGGCCAAGGAGGTTGGCCGTCGTAGCAGCGATGTTGGAAAGACCCCAGTCGCCTTCCTTGAGGCCGAGCTTGCCACCCGTTACGTTATCGTAAAGGATGCAGGGAACCTTGTTGAGCGTGTGGCTCGTCTTGGCCTTGAACGTACCGTCCTTGTTGACCTTCGGCATGCCGGTCTTCTTGTCGATTTCGTACATTTCGTCGGCGTTACCGTGGTCAGCCGTGATGATGGCAACACCACCGAGGGCGTCGATCACCGGGAGCAAGCGGGCGAGGCCGATGTCCACAGCTTCGATAGCCATCGTAGCGGCGCGGAAGGAACCGGTGTGGCCCACCATGTCGCCGTTCGGGAAGTTGCAGCGGAGCGTCTGGTACTTGCCGCTCTTCAAGGCTTCAATCATGGCGTCGGTGATTTCGGCAGCCTTCATCCACGGGCGCTGTTCGAACGGAACAACGTCAGATTCGATTTCCAGGTAGGTTTCGCCGTCGAACTTGCTGGAACGGTTTCCGTTCCAGAAGTAGGTCACGTGGCCGTACTTCTGCGTTTCGGAGCAAGCGAACTGCTTCACGCCGGTTTCGGAAAGCCATTCGCCGCTGGTTTCCTTGATGGCCGGAGGCGGCACCAAGAAGCGGTTCGGGAGCTTGAGGTCGCCGTCGTACTGGAGCATGCCGGCGTAGCAGACGTGCGGGAAGCGCACGCGGTCAAATTCGTTGAAGGATTCTTCTTCGAAGGCGCGGGTGATTTCGATGGCGCGGTCGCCACGGAAGTTGAAGAACACCACGGAGTCGCCGTCGTTGATGGTACCGACCGGCTGGCCGTCCTTTGCAATCACGAACGGGGGCAAATCCTGGTCAATGGCCTTGGTTTCTCCACGGAGGGTTTCAATCGCCTGGGTGGCGTTGTCGAAGTAGCGGCCTTCGCCCAGCACGTGGGTCTTCCAGCCGAGTTCCACCATCTTCCAGTTGGCGTTGTAACGGTCCATGGTGATCTGCATACGGCCACCGCCGCTAGCAATGCAGACGTCGAATTCCGGGCTGCGGAGTTCGTCCATGAACTTTTCGAACGGGCCAACATAATCGAGAGCGGAAGTTTCCGGCACGTCACGACCGTCGAGGAGGATGTGCACGCGGACCTTTTTGAGGCCTTCCTTCTTGGCCTGGGCGACCATGGCCTTGAGGTGGCTGATGTTGGAGTGAACGTTACCGTCGCTGAAGAGGCCGATGAAGTGGAGCACGGAACCGTGGTCACGTACGTTGGAAGCAATTTCCTTCCAAGCGTCGCGGCCGAAGATGTCGCCGGAAACGATGGCGTCTTGCACGAGGGCGGCACCCTGGTTGTACACCTGGCCGGCACCGATAGCGTTGTGGCCCACTTCGGAGTTACCCATGTCTTCGTTGGTCGGCATACCCACGGCGCGGCCGTGAGCCTTCAGGAGCACGTTCGGGTACATCTTGAAGAGGTTGTCGAGGGTCGGGGTGCGGGCAGCCTTGATGGCGTTGCCTTCGACCTTATCGGTGATGCCAAAACCGTCCATCACAATCGTGACGACGGGTCCCTTGATACCGGGGAAGTTGGAAAGTTTCTTGAGCATGTTTTACTCCGTATTAATGTTTACGGGGGCAAATTTAGAAAAATAAAAAGGTTCCCCAAAGGAGGGGAACCGTTGAAAATAGGTGTTTTATGACTTATTTCTTTTTAAACATGAGGATTGTCAGGGCGTAGTTGCCGTTTGCATCCGGAGTGTCCGATTTTTCCTGCAACGTGAATGCATAGAATCCGTCGCCAGTCTGTTCGTTGTAATTGCTGCCGATTGCAACGTAGAACTTGTACGATTCCAAGGCGAGCGTTGTTGTGAGGTTGCCCTTCCTGAAACGGAAATCACTCATGTGTGCCGGAGAGGGGGGCAGCAGGCTGATTGTCCAGTCGTCATCGTAGTTCTTGTCCCTGTCATTGCTGTATGCGGTAATCTGGACCCCGTTCTGGGTATGCATTGTGACTTTTCCGGTCAGTTCGTCGGCGGTAAAGATAATGTCCGAAGTAGAGGCATCGGCTGCCGTCGCACTTGCCAAGGATAAGCCTTTGCCGTCCTTTGTCCCCACATTAACCACTGCCGAAACGAGTTCCACCGCGGCTGCTGCAAGTTCTTCCGGAGTCTGCGTCGGGGTCTCGGGAATTTCCTCGCAGTGGCTTGCTTCGCGCACGAATGTTGCGGAATCTCTGGTGACATACATGTTGGGCTGGCTTGCATCGTAGGTGGCCATGTATGTGGCGTAGATGATGAATGTGCCGCAGTCACTCTTGTCGTTGTCGATGATGACGGCGCCCTGGTCGCCCCAGTTGATATTGGGCATTGCTCCCTGAATAGGATTGTATGTGATCTGGAGCGGAGTTCCTACGACAGCGCCTGTTTCGGAAATCTTAGCCAACGAGAGTTCTGCGTTGGTAAAGGCGACTTCGGCACCGGTCGGTATAGTCGTGGTGTCCAGAAGATCAAATGATGCACCACCGTTAATCACCATTCTAGATCCGTCGCCACTCACCGTGACAGTGATTGGGAGCGGAGAAACGGGAGATATGGCTGTAGTTGTGGGAAGAACCGGTGTGTCCGGAACATCGGGCTGGTCCGGAGTGGGGGAGCTTCCTGAGTCATCGTCAGAACAGGCCGTGTAGCCGGCTACAATAGCTGCACTCATCGTGAGCATAAACAGATAGCGAGAAAATGGATATTTCATAAATCACCTCTTTTTCTTTTCTTCTGTGCTTAAAAATAAACAAAAAAAAGAAAAAACATTCATTATAAGGAATTTGAATCAAAAAAATGTGACCAAATCGGCTTTTTTCAGTGTTAAAAAAGACTTACAAAAGCAAAAGGCCCCAATAGCCCATTAAGGCTTTGGGGTCTTTTATATAATTAGAAATTTCTTTTAGGAGAGGTTACTTCTTGAAGTAGATGATGCTCAAGGGTCTGACGCCGTTTCCGTCCGGAACATCCTTTGATTCAAGCGTGACTGCAAAGAAGTCGTCTCCGGTATCGGCATTGAAGGCCGGTCCAATGACAATCCAGAAGTAGTCAATGTCGAATTTTTCGGCGGATTCAGCGAGCTTAGTTTCATTGAATCTGAAATCGCTGATGTGTGCCGGAATCGAGGGCAGGAGTTTGGAACTGTAGTCGTCGTCAAAGTTCCTGTCCTTGGCGTTGTTGTACTTGACAACCCTGTAACCATTGACACCATAGAGCGTCAGCGCACCAGTTTCATCTGTTTCGACTCGAATCTGGGCCTGCTCCATGAGCACTTCTTTTTCTTGGGTGAAGGAGAATCCGTAGGTCGTAGAGGTGGACATGTTGCCCCTGAACATGTTGAGCGGGACGTCGGACACGATGACGTCAGCTGCAGAGGAAGACTCCGGCTCGGGATCCGGCAAGCAGGATTCCGGCTTACGCTCGAACGTCAGAGAGTCCACGGAGGCGAACTTGTTGGGATTTTCTGGATCGTTTGTTGCGTAGAGGAGGACGAACAGCTTGAATGTTCCGCACTGGGTCTTTGCCGGGTCGTTTATGGACACGCCCATTTCGCTAAGGTTAATTGCTGATTGCGGGAAAGTCGGGGCCGTGTATTGGAGCTCGACCATTGCCTGTTCGTTTTCGCCCGCGTCGTTCACGTGTGCGAGAATCAGTTCAATGCCGGTGAAGAACGGGTCGTTTTCGCTGTCAGCGTTAGCAGTCGTGTCCCATCCGTCCAGAATAGCACTTCCATTGAACGTGAAAATGGTTTCATCCGGGGTGGGGTTGGCGGCGGCCTGCTGGAAGCGAATAGGAGAAACTTCCGTAACCTGGATAGATGACATCAGCGGCATTGCCGAAGAAGAAGATTTTTCAGTATCCTTTTCCGGGGCCGAAGGGTCGTCGCTGCCTGTGCATGCATACATTGCGGCAGTGAACAGCGAAAAAAGTGCAAGAAGCGATGCGCTTTTCAGAAGATCGTATTTCATTTTTTTTTGTCCTCTCTATATATTATCCTTGAAAATAAACAAAAAAATGCAAAATGTGTCTTTTAAACGTGTAAAATTTGATGAAAGAAAACGGTTTTTTTGCAAAAAAAACGCAATTTGAATGGATGTTGCGTAAATAATAGATTACAGTCACATGTTTTTGCTTTTTACGCCTATTTCATGTCGCGGATGATGTCGCGGAGGCGGGCAGCTTCCTCGAAATCGAGACGTGCCGCAGCCTCCTTCATTTGGCGCTCCAGGTCTTCCAGTTGTGAGTTGTCAGTTGTGAGTTGTGAGCCTTGAACCTCGGACCTAGAGCCTTTCTTTCGTCTTTCGTCTTTCGTCTTTCGTCTAGAACTGGGCTGTAGCGGTTCCATCGGCCGAATGCCGGTGTTGTCGTCATCCCAATCGTCATCGACGGAATCGTCGCCGATGTCGCCGAGCGGGTCGTTGATTCTCAGGTCGTCTTCGAGCTTGCGGGTCACGGACCTCGGCGTGATGCCGTGTTCCTTGTTGAATTCTTCCTGCACGCTGCGACGGCGGGCGGTTTCGGTGACGGCCTTCTCCAGGCTGTCGGTCATGTTGTCGGCGAAAAGGAGTACCGTGCCGTTCACGTTACGGCTTGCGCGGCCCATCGTCTGGATAAGGCTTCTGTAGTTGCGCAAGAAGCCTTCCTTGTCGGCGTCGAGTATGGCGACCATGCTCACTTCGGGCAGGTCGAGGCCTTCGCGTAGCAGGTTGATGCCGACGAGTACGTCGAATTCCCCGGTGCGTAAGCCCCGAATCAGTTCATGGCGTTCCAAAGTCTTGATGTCGCTGTGCAGGTAGCGCGCACGGATGCCCGCTTCCACGAAGAAGTCGGTAAGGTCCTGCGCCATCTTCTTGGTGAGCGTCGTGACGAGCACGCGGTCGCCGTTCTTGACGACTTCCTCGATGCGGTACAGGAGTACGTCCATCTGGCCCTTGATGGGGAACATCTCGATTTTTGGGTCCAAGAGTCCGGTCGGCCTGTTAATTTGTTCGGTAACTACGCCGCCTGTCTTTTTCAGTTCGTAATCGCCGGGAGTCGCAGACACGAAAAGCACCTGCTTCGGGTACATGTACTCGAATTCGGCGAAGTTCATCGGGCGGTTGTCAAGTGCGCAGGGGAGGCGGAACCCGTACTGCACCAGTGTGGTCTTGCGGCTCTTATCGCCCTCGGCCATGCCGCCCACCTGCGGGATGCTCACGTGGGATTCGTCCACCATCAAAAGCCAGTCGTCGCCGAAGTAGTCGATAAGCGTGAAGGGACGCGTACCCGGGGCGCGGTTTTCGATGATGCGGGAGTAGTTCTCGATGCCGCTGCACTGTCCGGTTTCGCGGATCATTTCCATGTCGTAACGGGTGCGGCTGCTGAGGCGGGCCGATTCCAGCACCTTGCCTTCCTTGTCGAGTTCGGCGAGGCGTTCGGTCAGTTCCACCTGCATGCGCTGCAAGATGCCCGCGCGGCCTTCTTCCTTCGTGACGAAGTGCTTCGCCGGAGCGATGGTCATCTCGTCCAGGTCTTGCGTGACTTCGCCGGTGACGATGTTGAAGCGCACGAGTCGGTCCACCTCGTCGCCGAAAAGTTCAATGCGCAGGCCTTCTTCGTCGTAGCTCGGGTGGATCTCGATCACGTCGCCGTGCACGCGGAAAGAGCCACGTTCCAGGCTGAAATCGTTGCGGGTATATTGAATGCGCACGAGGTCGTGCAGAATCTTGTCGCGGTCGTACACGTCACCCTTCTTGATGCGAACCATCAGGTCGAAATATTCCGAGGGGCTGCCCAAACCGTAAATGCAGCTTACGGAGGCGACGATAATTACGTCGCGGCGGGTGAGCAAGTTCGCGGTGGCGCGTAGGCGCAACTTGTCAATCTCGTCGTTGATGCTCGCGTCTTTCTCGATGAAGGTGTCCGTGTGCGGGATGTAGGCTTCGGGCTGGAAGTAGTCGTAATAGCTCACGAAGTATTCCACCGCATTGTGGGGGAAGAACGCCTTGAATTCCTGGTAGAGCTGTGCCGCGAGCGTCTTGTTGTGCGTGAGGATCAGCGTCGGCTTGCCCACGTTCTTGATGACGTTCGCCATCGTGAAGGTCTTGCCCGAACCGGTCACGCCAAGGAGCGTCTGGAACTGTTCCCCATTCTTGAAACCTTCCGTCAGTTCTTCAATCGCTTTTGGCTGGTCACCCGCCGCTCCGTAAGGGCTCACGAGCTCGAAGTTCGCGCGCGTGTTGGACTGGAACTGTTTCAAGTGCCCCGGCAAGCTCTGCTCGGGCGGTAGCGGTTTCGCTATCGGTTTCGCATACGGGTCCGGAGTGATTGTCTTGCGTGCGCGGGCCATGGAAGTGAAAACAGTAGGTTGTGAAAAGTGGGCAGTAGGGGTTGCTATTTGTTGGTGGAAAATATAGGTTTTCTGCGATTGATCGAGGCATGTCTTTTCTATTATTTGTGCAATCAATGGAGGCCGAGTATGGAAGGTAAATCATTCCCTTGTGAAAATTGCAGGTTGCGCGCCAAGTACGATGCAAATCCGAAATCGATTCTCGGGCGCTTGTGGCGTTTCCATATCAGGTTTTGCCCGGGCTGGCGGGCCTATTTCAGGAGCCTTCCGTACGAAAGACAGCAGGAATACGTCGAAAGATACGGCTTGAAATAGAAATGCGCAGTTTTTATATTGGTTGGTAGAGGAGTGTTATGCATTGCTTTGATAAATATTCTTTTGTTGCGTTAGTTGCTTTGTTTGCTGGGCTTGGTATGGGCTTGGTAGGCTGTGGAGATAGCGATAGTGATAGTGATCCGATAGGGACTCGGAGCTCCGGAATTTCGTCGTCGGGAATGAGCGAAGAGGATTTCGCTTCCCACTGTAAAGAAAAATACGGTATCGAGGCAGATGTCCCCTGGACGCAGTCCCTTTCCGACAGCAACTACATATCCGGTTTCGTCTGTGACGAAGCGACCTATTACATGAGCTACATGTCTCCGATTTATGCCAGGTGTGTCGGGACTCGCTACAACGGGAACAAGGAGCGTTTCGACATAACCCTTATTACCGAACCGGGAGACAAGTTCATCTGGGCGAGCATTTCGGGCTGCAAATACAAGCTGGGCACCGATGGCGATTTTGCGGGTGTGCTGGAAAATACGGGTGAACGGACTCTCGACGACTGCTATTGCAGGGAGGTCGAAGGGACTGTCGAATACCGCGCTTTTGCCGCCGATGCCAAGGATGCGGCCAGCTCGTCTTCAAAAGAATCGTCTTCCGATTCCTCGTCCGGCAAACAGGCTTCCAGTTCTTCGAAAGAGGAGGAGGTTGAATCGTCCTCCAGTTCTTCCGAACCGGCTCCTGCCAGTAGCGATAATGGAGCCGCATTCGCTGACGACAACTTTAAGAAGGATGGTGTCGATTTCGTGAAAATCGGTAACCAGTCGTGGATGAAAAAAAATGTCGAGATTACGTCGGGCATCGACAAGGGCTTTTTGTGGTGCTATGACAACAACGATAAAATGTGTGACAAGTATGGCACCATGACGCATTGGAAGGCTTTCACGAATACCTGGAGCTGGTTCAACGGCCCCGACGGACCGCTGCTCTTGAGCAATCCGGTTAAAGGCGCATGCCCGAACGGCACCCACCTTCCCACAAAGGCCGAACTCGAAGAACTCATTGGCTACCTGGAAGACCATCCCGACGAGGTGGTGAAACTGACGAACCAACTCGGTGGTGTCTACAGTGATGGTTTCCCGGACGACGAGAAATACTACGATGACGAAGATGGTGACATCGCGCTCTTGGGTTTCCATGGCGCAGAGGACAGCTTTGTTTTCATGGGTGGCGAACTTTCGGAGACGGCGGATCCGAATTCGAAAACGCTGGGCGTGTGGAGCCTGCATTATGGCAAGAGCACGGGATTGACGCTCATGAAGATGGGGGTCGGCCGCGCGGCTTATGCGCGTTGCCTCGTGAACGACAGTACAGAAGCGGTTGCAGGCCCGGACACGCTGACGATTGCACCGGGGTGCGACGAGGCCCACCGGGAAAATTGGGACTACCTGAATCCGGATGTCGAATACGGGTGCATCAAGGACGAACGCGACGGAAGATTTTACAAGACGTTGATTATTGAAGGTAAGCTTTGGTTTGCTGAAAACCTTCGCTTTGTTCCCAGCGAAGCCAGCTGGTGCTATACGACGCTAGATGACGGCGAGTGCGATATTTATGGGCGCTATTACAGCGGTGCCGCCGTCAGGGACCTTTCAGGAATTTGTCCGGAAGGTTTCCATGTGGCAAGCGAGACGGAAATGGAAGGTTTGTCGAAGGATGACCAGGTGGAGTTGCTTTCTGCTGACGGATGGGATCAGAGTGGTAATACGGTCCTGAGCGGAAATAGCACGGGATTTACGATTCTTCCCGGCGGTGTCCGCGGAGGGAATGAACCCGAGCGCGGTTGGACTCTTGGTGAATTCAGCGGAATCGGGGGAATTGCCTATTTTTGGACAAGGAACCAGAATGGAATCTCTGAGCATTATTACGTAGCCATCAGGAACGTAGCCGGGGACAAACTCAGTTCGTCGCTCAAGTACAACGATTTCGCCATGCCTGTCCGCTGCGTCAAGAATTGATTTTAGAGGGGCCTGCGGTCATTGACGTTATCCCGCAATTTGGCTATATTTGCGCTACTCCTAACAAGGTCGGGCTCGAGTAGCTCAGTTGGATAGAGCAATTGCCTTCTAAGCAATGGGTCGTGGGTTCGAATCCCGCCTCGAGTATATAAAAAAGACTCCCTTTTGCAGGGAGCCTTTTTTTAGCCTAGAAAAATTATTTCTTGAACATCTTGTTCAGCGTGGCGCGCAGGTGGTTCATGTTGGCCTCGTTGAGCGTCTCGTAACGGTAGAACGTCCCGTCCTTTTGAACAAGGTAGACGACCGGGATGTAACCTGTGCCATAAGCGGGGCCGAACTTGCCTTCGGAGTCCTGGAAGACCGGAATGACTGCATGGAACTGGTCGATGAACAGGCGGATGTCGTTTTTCTTGATGCCGCCGCCAAGCCCGATGGCGATGCCTGTGAGTCCGTCGCTTTCATATTCCTTCATCAGGTTCTGGATGATGGGGAAGTGGTGCTGGCAATGCGGGCACTTGGGGCTGAAGTAGTAGATGAGAAGTGGCCGATTGCTGAAATGGCTAAAGAGGATGCCGGGATCGCTGATGCCGGTGAGGGGCTTCGAGAAGTCCATCTTCATGGGCTGGTTGGAGGATGAATCTTGCATCAACTTGATGTCCGCCATCTGGGGCTCGGGTGCAAGCTGAGCAAAAGAGATTCCCGCGATGGCAAAAACACAAAACAAAAAAGATGCGATGCGCATTGAGTACTCCTGAACTGCTTATTGAACCATTGTTACTGATTCTTTGCAAAGACGTAAGATACGAAATTATGGGGCGAAAAAGTTAGAAATTTGAAAAAAAAGAGCAAAAAAAAGGCCTGAAGAGCTACATTTGTCAAAGAAGTGAAGAAAATTGCACTCATAATATTCTTTTTGGCGATTTCCGCGCTGGCCGAGGAACGCGTTTTTGCGGACGACGTGAACATTCCCCTTCCGAGACAGGGTGCCTATACCGGTCGCGGCCTTTCGGCCGGACTTGCGGGGGGCGTTTTCGAGCCGACAAAGAACTGCGACTGCCTTGGGGTGTGGCAGGCCCAGGGGGACTTCCTGTATTATCCCTGGTTGAGCGGGGGTATCGACGTGCGCTTTTTCGGGGGAGACCTGGATAGCGACGTGATGGTGATGTACCAGCGTTACCGTATTTCTGCCAAGGCGTTTTTCTTGACGAAAATATTGGCTTTGTACCTGTCTCCGGTGCTCGGGCTCGAGAATACCAGCATTTCCGAGTTCCGCAAGGAACTCCACGGTCATGGCTATGACCGCGAGACTCCCGGCTGGAATGCGAAAAACGAGAAGGATAGCATCATCGATTCCGTCGAGGTGAACCGCAAGTCGTGTGAGAAAATGTTCTCGCTAGACGGGTTCTCTGTGGGCATGGAATTTGGTGGTGGGCTTTCCCTGGGACGCTATTTCGGACTTACGGGGAGTATCCTCTATGAATACAATTTTGTTGAGGCGGTGCAGCTGACCTTGACCCCCGGTTTGGCCTTCGACATGCGTCGCGTATGGGCCTGGCCTCGCGAAAAACTGCGTTCCATGTGGATTTCGTTCGAAGTCGGCTTCCAGAGGTACTTCAATAGGGGTGTCGGAACATGGTCAAAATCGGCCGTTTTAGGCATCCAGTTGGGAATGTAGCCTGTCTAAACATTGACAGAAGCCGTCCATTTTCTATATTTGCCGCACCGGATTTATTCCGGAACCCTCCCGGGGCCAATGCCGGTTCCCGGGCGATAGACCAAAGGGACTCATTATGAGACAATACGAAACGATGGTTATCATCGACGCTATGATCTCTGACGACGCCATCAATGCTGAAGTCGAGAACATCGGTGCCATGATCACCAACGGTGGCGGTGAAATTCTCCGTCGCGACGACTGGGGCAAGCGCAAGCTCGCCTATTCCATCAACAAGCGCCAGCACGGCTACTATGTGATTTTCTACTACAAGGCTGAAGCCTCCGTAGTGGCTAACATGGAAGCTGCCCTCAAGCTGAACGAAAACGCTCTTCGTTGGATGACCCTCGCTGATTATCCGATGAGCGAAATTGTTTACAACCAGGATATGGCTCAGACCACCGAAGATATCGTGCCGGTCGACGCCGAAGACGGGGAGGCTGAATAATGGCTTTTGAAGATAAGAAACAGGGACCGCGTATCCGCCGCAAGAAGACTTGCTGGTTCACGGAAAATAACGTCAAGTTCATTGACTACAAGGACGAGAAGACTCTCCGTCGCTTCATCTCTGAACGTGGCAAGATCATCCCGCGCCGCATTTCTGGCACGTCTGCCAAGTATCAGCGTATGCTGAACGAGGCTATCAAGCGCGCTCGCCAGATGGCTATTCTCCCGTTCGTTTCGGACAGCATGCGCTAATAGGAGGAACTAGACTATGGAAATTATTCTTAAGGCCAATGTTCCTCACCTGGGCAAGATGCTCGACGTTGTGAAAGTGAAGGACGGCTATGCCCGTAACTTCCTCTTCCCGCGCAAGCTCGCTGTCCGTGCTACGAAGGAAGCTAAGCTTCAGATTGAAACCAACCGCGCCGCCCTCGAAGCCCAGTTCCAGAAGGAACTCGCTGCTGCCGGCGATGTGGCTGCCAAGCTTTCTCAGATTTCTGTGAACCTTGAGCGCCGCGTTGTGGAAGGTGAACGCCTTTACGGTTCTGTTTCCGCTGGTGACATCGCCGATGCCATCACCAAGCAGGGCGTCAAGGTCTCCCGTGCCCAGATCGATCTGGCCGAACCCATCAAGCAGCTCGGTGTCTACACCGTCACTGTCAAGGTGTTCAGCGACGTCGAAGCACAGGTCAAGGTTTGGGTGGTTGCTGAGAAGTAATTAGCTCTCAAAACCCCTAAAAGTTGAAAAAAGCGTCTCCGTGAAAACGGAGACGTTTTTGTATAAACAGAAAACCACCTGCTAGGCAGGTGGTTCCAAAGAGCCTACTGTCTTGCAGCCAGTTCTTCGGGCGTGCGGCTAAGGATGTCCCAGTCGCCGCGCTTGATAATCTTGTAGGCGTAGCCCTGCTCGGTAAGGAACAGCTGGCGGTTCATCGCGAATTCCTGTTCCTTGGAGTCCTGCGTGACGATGCTGTAGAAGTGCGCGGCACCGCCGTCGCTCTTGGGCCTGAGCACGCGGCCGAGGCGCTGGGCTTCTTCCTGGCGGCTGCCGAACGTTCCCGAAATCTGGATGAGCACGTTCGCGTCGGGCAGGTCGATGGCGAAGTTGCCGACTTTGGACACCATGAGGTTCTTGAGGCTCCCGTCGCGGAAGGCAGCGTAGAGCTTTTCGCGGTCCTTGTTCGGCGTCTTGCCCGTGATGAGCGGGATGCCGAGTTCCTTGGAGAGCGATTCGAGCTGGTCGATGTACTGGCCGATGATGAGCACGCGGTCGTCGGGCTTGTCGAAATACTTGAGCAGGCGTTCCACGATGTCCGTCTTCTCGGGGTTCGTGGAGGCGAGCGTAATCTTCTCGCGTACCGGTGCAAGCGCATACTTCATCTTGAGCTCGGCTTCCATCGGGATGCGGATTTCGTTACAGTCGGCGGTGGCGATCCAGCCCTGGGCTTCCAATATGCGCCACGGGATGTCGTACTTCTTGGGGCCGATAAGGCTGAACACTTCGGTTTCCTTGTGGTCTTCGCGGACGAGCGTGGCGGTGAGGCCGAGGCGGCGCGTGGCCTGCATTTCGGTACTCAGGCGGAACACGGGTGCGGGCAACAGGTGCACCTCGTCGTAAATCATGAGGCCCCATTTCTGGGTGCTGAACAGCGGGAAGTTCGCGAGTTCCTTCTTGACTTCCTCGTCGGTAAAGTCGTCGAGCTCGGTCTCGGGCTTTTCGTTTTCGGCCTTCTTCGCGCGCTTGCGCTGCGTGAGAATCTGGTAGGTCGCAACCGTTACCGGGCCGATTTCCTTGATTTCGCCGGAGTATTCCTTCACCTGGTCGATGGTGAGGTCTGTCTTGTCGCAGATTTCGCGGATCCACTGGCGCGATGCGGATATGTTCGGCGTGAGAATCAATGTTTTCGTTTGTACCAAGGCCATCGTCGCAAGGCCGATGACCGTCTTGCCCGAACCGCAGGGGAGCACGATGACGCCCGAACCGCCCTTCTCGGAACCGCTAGCGTAGAACACTTGGGCGGCTTCTTTCTGGTAGTCGCGGAGTTCGAACTTCTTGCCGCTGAGTGTCGTCTCGCGCAGGTGGATGGGCAGCGGGTCGCCCACGGTGTAGCCGGCGAGGTCCTCTACAGGGAACCCGGCGTTGGTGAGGGCCATCTTGAGGTGGCCGCGGCGTTCCGGGTCCACGATGGCGCTGGTGTCACCGAGGAATTCGATGACGAACGGCTCGATTTCCTTGAGCTTGCAGATTTCGGTGAACATGTACTGGTCGTCGGATTCGATGATCAGCCTGTCGCCGTCTTTCTTGAGGCGCAGGAGGCCGTAGCGGGCCATGTAGTCTTCGACTTCCGTGATGACCGTCTGCGGGATGGGGTAGCGGCTCTGGCTTTCGAGACGTTCGATGACGTCCGGGGCGCGCAGGCCGGTGGCCGCGGCGTTCCAGAGGCTCAGGTGTGATATCTTGTAAGTGTGCAGGTGTTCCGGGCTCTTGACGAGTTCGGTAAAGGGGGCTATCGCGTCGCGTGCTGCTTCGTAGGAGGGGGAATCGACCTCGACCATGATTTCGAGGTTGCTCTGTACAATGATGGCGCCATTCGGATTCATAGGGTGCCAAATTTAGAAAAAAAAGTGGCCGGTGTTTAGTCTTGCGGGCGCGAAAAATAAAAACCCCGATTCCGTAGCGGAATCGGGGCTTTCGAGCCACCCAGCAGATTTGAACTGCCGACCTGCTGATTACGAATCAGCTGCTCTACCAGCTGAGCTAGAGTGGCATAGCGGGGCAAAAGTTAGTAATAAGGCTCCCTTTTGTCAAGATTGGCTGACAAAGGAACTTTTTTTTTCTATGATTGGGTCACAAATTTTAAAATGGACGTCTATTATGGCTAACGAATCTAC
>JAEEGG010003364.1_pt1 | contig 39923 bp, 29 predicted proteins | sample 9134161 | NCBI WGS metagenome assembly JAEEGG01 (sample SAMN16246543, study PRJNA631951) | gut metagenome | biome: gut microbiome; feature: rumen; material: CR-attached | host: Bos | place: Iran: Karaj | collected 2018-10 | reverse complement strand
AGCTCGACACCAGCAAGAACCCCAACATCCGTCTTGGTGCTAACTTGAGTGATGTTGAGGGTTGCGAAGTTGCACTCGATGGTGGATATGCTGTTCCTTACACTGCTACCCGCACATTCGACAAGAAATATTACTTCTATCCAATCCCTTCTAGTCAGATTAATGCTAGCCAAGGCGGCACTACTCAGAACCCAGGTTGGTAATCCTCTGGTTTAGATTTAATCTAACATAACCACTAAGCGGTCGCATCAGCACGGTGCGGCCGCTTTTATCTTTCTGTTTTCAACACCCTACCCAATTCATCTATAAAAAATGAGCGATTGTATATTTCTTTTGCGCCGTTTAAACTAATTGCACTACCTTTGTGTCGTAATTATAAACCCACGTCGTGCATCACGACCGATTTGGGCTAAAATCAACAAGAATATAAACCAACTCATTGATTATAATGAACAACTTATCAAAATCTTTAATAATCCTGTTGGCAATGGTGGCGACGGTGGCATTCGGGTCCAGCGCGACGATTATCAACGGTATCCTCGTCGATGCTACCGACACTACCGAGCTCATGCAAGCCAACGTGGCGCTGCTGCAGATGGATAAGGACAGCACCTACGTGAAAGGCACCATCACCGATTTCAACGGTGTGTTCAACCTTGAAGACGTGCCCGCTGGTCGCTACTATCTGAAATGCAGCTACATAGGCTATGAGCCTACTGTGAAGCGCGTGAGCGTGGGTGAAGACGGCCGCGATGTGAACATGGGCATGATTTACCTGAATCAAAACACCATTGTGCTCAAAGAGACCGTAGTGATGGGCGTTAAAACAGCTATCACCGTCAAGGAAGACACCATAGAGTATAATGCCGACACCTATAAGACTCAGGCTAACGCCGTGGTCGAGGACCTGTTGAAGCGCCTGCCTGGTGTGGAAGTGGGCAGCGACGGCAAAATCACTGCCAACGGCAAGGAGGTGAAGAAAATCCTCATCGACGGCAAGGAGTTCTTCAGCGACGACCCAACAATGGCATCAAAGAACATACCTGCCGACATGATTGATAAACTGCAAGTGGTCGACCGCAAGAGCGACCTTGCACGCTTGACTGGCGTTGACGACGGCGAGGATGAGACGGTTATCAACCTCACTGTGAAGAAGGGTATGAACAACGGCTGGTTTGGTACAGCCACAGCCGGTTATGGAACCAACAAGCGCTATCTGGCCAATGTGATAGCCAACTATTTCAACAACGGCAACCAGTTCACATTCACCGGCAATGCCAATAACACCAACAACGTGGGATTCACCGATGGTGGTGCTTCGCGCTTCCGTCGCTTCGGTGGCGACCGTGGCATTACCACCTCGCAAATGCTGGGTGTAAACTTCAATGTTGGCTCTAGAGATGATGAGCACTTCCGCGTGGGTGGTGACCTCACCTACTCTCACACTAGCCGCGACACACGCACCTCGACTAGTCGTCAGAACATCTTCACCGACTCGACAAGCTATCGCGACGCTCTCTCGATGGCTCTCGACAAGACCCACAACATTCGCGGTAACTTCCGCCTCAAGTGGGAGATTGACTCGTGCAACACCCTCGAGTTCAGGCCAAACTTCCAGTTCAACTTCTCGCACAGCGAGAGCAGCGACACCTCAATGACACGTGCCGGCGACGCCGCACGCACTCCCGTGAACCGCAGCCTCAGCTACTACGACAACCACGGCAAGAGCTACGAGTTTGGTGGCCGACTGATCTACAACCACAAGTTCAAGTATCATCCCGGTCGCAGCTATAGCGTGTTCCTTAATTACAACTACAGCAACATCGACGAGGACGGCAACACCTTTACCCACAACACCTATTATCTCAAAGGTGAGGACGAAACCATCGACCAAGTGTATGATAACCTGCGCAAGACCAATCGCGTTAATGGCCGATTAAGCTGGACTGAGCCTTTAGGCGATATTAAAAAGGCTAATTTCTTGACACTGTCCTATAGCGCCAACTACAACGTGACCAAGGCCACCAAGAGCGTCTACGATATCACGCGTTACGCCAACGAGGTGATGCCTGTGCCACGCATAACCAAGAACGACATAATGCTCGACTTTGCTACCAATCCCACGCTACGTAGCATGATTGCCGACACCTATGGCAACTATGCCCTGCAAGACGGAGCACTGCTGAGCGAGATTATCGACGTGGAACTCGGCGAGGAGCTCGACCGCATCTTCAACGAGGACCAGAGCAACGACTTCCGCAACACGTTCTTCAATCAAGACTTCCAGATTGGTTTCCAAAAGGTGACCAAGGCATATAACCTCAACTTGGGATTCTCGGTAACATCGGCTATGTCGAAGAGCACCGACCTCATCAACAGCGAGCGCAACATCCCATCGCGTTGGGCATGGGCCGTAGCACCATTTGCACGTTTCCGCTACAAGTTCACTAAGACACGCAACATCGCCATCGACTACCGCATGCGTAGCAACCAGCCCAGCATAGCACAGTTGCAGCCCGTGGCCGACATTAGCAACCCCTTGAACATCGTGATTGGTAATCCCGAGTTGAAGCCCACCTTCAACCATCGCATGAGTGTGCGTTTCAGCGACTTCAACCAGGACAGCCAGCGCAGCCTCATGGCAATGGTTAATGTGAATGTGCAGCAAAACAGCATTATCTCTACAATACTCAATGATCCTACCACTGGTGGACAAATAACCACCTATGCCAATACCAATGGCGTGTGGGATGCTATGGCAATGAACATGGTGAGCTTCCCATTCAGCGCCAGCAAGGCTTGGTACTTTACAAGCAACGTGTTTGCGCGCATGTCGCAAACCAAGGGTTACAGCGACGGCGATTATAACCGCAGTATAGGTCTGAACCTGAACGTGGCGCCTGGTATTGCCTATCGTACTGCATACTTCGACCTAGAGTTGCGTCCACGCTACGGGTATCAGCTCACTCACAACACTATGCAGACGAGCCGCGACCGCAACGTGCACACTTGGGGAGCAATGTTCAACGGTACCTACTCATCACCATTTGGACTGGTAATTAGCACCGACCTAAACTTCAGCTCAACAAGAGGTTACTCCACAGGCTATAACACTAACCAGTGGATTTGGAACGGCTCAATTGCCTATCAGTTCCTCAGGAACAAGCAAGCATCGGTACAAATTTCGGTTTACGACATCCTAGGCCAGCAGAAGAATATCATGCGCACACAGACCGCAAGCTACATCCAGGATGCCATCTACAACTCACTGGGACGTTACGGAATGCTCACGTTCACCTATCGCTTCACGACATTTGCCAAGGGGCAGGAGCCTAAGAGCCGTAACGATGAGTTCCGTGGTCCTGGCGGACCTCCTCCAGGTGGTGGTCGCCCAGGCGGTGGTGGCCGAGGTTTTGGCGGTGGCCGTCCTCCATTCTAAGTTGTTAGTTTTTAGAACTGATTTAAGATATATATTCTAGCGAGTTGTCAAGGGTTTGTGGCGACTCGCTAAAATATTAATAGCTTTCTCACGTTTTATAAAAAAAGACTATAGTCATGAAGAAATTTTTACTCATAATACTTATTGTGTTGGCATTGCCTAGCTTTGCCAACGACGATATCAAGCTGTGGAGTGATGGACCACTCACTTGGAGCGACTTCCATCAGCTCATGCCTCCCACCTCGAGCGAACCATCAAGGCTGGAGGTAGAACTAAGTGCCACACCACAGGAGAGCGGTGCCACAGCAAGGCTCGAGGCACGTGCAATCATGCACCGCAACGCCTCGCCAACAAGCGCCGCACAAAGCACACCCGAGCGCCTGCGATATCACCAGTTGCAGTTCGACTTGCTCGAACTCATGCGTCGCAACCTGCAGCAAGAGATTAACTCCGGCATCGATGGAGCCACCGTAGAGAAACGCCTGCGCTACTATCAGGACCTGTACCGACAGCGTGCACGCCAAATCGCCCAAGAGACCAAGAACGGAGCGCTCGAGGCTGCCGTGAGCAGCTGGGAGGAAAACATCGAGGCTCAACTCAACGCATTGGGCACTCCGCAGGTGCCACAGGTAACCACCATGCAGGGATGCTATGGCTTCTATGCCGGCGTGGGCTATGACCGACCCTTGAGCTCACTCTACGACAACTTTGGCGGTAGCGTGATGTTCCATGTGGGCCTCACTGGTGGATATAAGAGGTTCAAAATAAAGGCCGACGTGGCTTTTGGGCAGCCATCCTACCGCAACAACAATATCTTCAATATCGACCCCGACGAGGAAGGCCGACCATTGCAGGGCAACAACTCGAGCAGCGCAACCCACATCATGTCGAGTGTGCAACTCGGTTACACCATCCTCAATCAAGGCCGTCTCAGCATCACACCCAACGTGGGTGGCGTCTACAACCACTATGGATGGGATGTTGCCAACTATAGTTGGAGCAAGGATGATGACGGGCACGACGTACGCACCATCACTAGCACCGAGAAGCGAAACCTAAACTGCTTCAGCTTTATTGCGTCGGTCGACTTCGACATCAACCTGAGCAGCCGTGTAACCAACACCTCGCTCACTGGTGCAACTCACCGCGAGCGATGGACATCGTCGCTGCGCATCACCCCATGGGTGGCGCACTCCAAGTTCAACAAGTGCGACCCTGCAGTGAGCGGTGTGCATCTGGGTATCAACATTAGCTACCTAGGCCTCGCGCGCCTCTTCCGTCTATAAAATCCAGCAACTCGCCTCTCACCTTATTTTCATTTTTTTAAACATTGTTATCCTTGCAGTTATAAAAGTTTAGTCTACTTTTGCACACGCAATATTTGATAACGCTTGTGATGAAAAATAAACTGGCCATATTATTCCTGCTCGCATTAGCGGCATTGATTCCCGCTGGTGCCTTGGCACAAGACGGAAGCTCTTCTCTTGAGCTGCCCTCGGTGCTCAATAAGGCAGTGGCAAAGTGGGGATTTTCAGTCAGTGCCAATGGCGACACCATCTACAAGGTGATTCTCAACAACATCACGGTCTATCCAGCCGAGCGGTTCAAGAGCAAGGCCGACGAGGATTTCTACTGGAAAACAGTGCGCGACGTGAAGCGCACTTTGCCCTATGCCAAGCTCATCAACACCACGCTGCAAGAAACCTACGAGTACTTGCAGACGTTCTCCACTCAAAAGGAAAAGGAAGAATACCTCAAGCAGTTTGAGAAAGCGATTTTCAACCAGTACAAGCCCGAGATGAAGAAGCTGACCAAGAATCAGGGAAAGACACTCATCAAGCTCGTCAACCGTGAGACCAACCAGCGCAGCTACTTTATTGTCAAGGCATTTATGGGTGCTTTCAGGGCTGGATTCTGGCAAACGTTCGGACGCTTCTTCGGTGTTAACATGCGCGAGGGATTTCACCCCGACACCAATAAAACCGACGCACTCATCGAGCGCATATGCGTGCGCATCGAGCAAGGCTCCCTCTAAAAGCACAAAAGACTAACCACAGATAAAGCGAAGTACAGAGGTTTCCCTCTGTACTTCGTCTTTTTTATTTATTACTTCTTTCTTGAACTTTGTTATTGGTACTTTGGCGAAGGACCATATTTGTTTTCTTCCCGGTCACCATCCTGGCAGCAGAACACGAGTAGTATGATAGATATTGCCAAAACAGCAAGCAAACTTACCAGATAAATTACTGCACCAGTGCCAGCCAACACGTCATTCTTGTTTACATCGCCAACAATGACAAGAGGAATGAAAATACACATTCCCACAAGCATAACTATCAAGGGAAGAAAATACCACCAACCACTGCGGCCAGTGTCATGCAAGCGGCGCACCGTCACTGCCATCATAGGGATGAAGCACACAAGACCACCTAGGCCGCATGTAAACGAAGACACAAGCTGAGTAAAGAGGTAGAACCACCAGTACTCGCTGCGGCGGGCACGACCGGTGAAATCGGCAAACTTTTGGAAGCACACCCTAATGGATTCGCCAAATTCCATCTGAGGGCGATATCCGTAGGCGGCAAAATGCTGGTCACTCATCTGCTGCTTGTAGTCAACACCTCCGTAGCCATATTGGCCATAAGGAGGCTGCTGATACTGCGGCTGCTGATAACCATACTGTTGCTGCTGATAGGGCTGCTGGTAAGGTTGCTGATAGCCCTGGGCTGGCGGAGCATATTGTGGCTGTGGTGGTTGCGGCGGAGCAAAGAGCACTGCCACCTCAGGAACGTCGATGGCTTTCTTCCAGCCAGGCATTCCCGAGCACCATACCAGCGTGTCGGGGGTTATTCCATTGGCTATGAGCTGCTCCACTGGAAACGGCCCTAACCGTTGATTGTTCTTTCCAATATAATACTGTGCCATTGTTGTGAAAGTTTTAAATATTTAATATGTTTCTTACAACAAACCATAGCAAAAAGCATGCCACATATATCCATGCGAGGGTCTTACCCTCTATTACACTTGTGACAACACTCCATTTGTTATTCTTTTTCAGCACCATAGCAACACAGGCGAGGAGCAGATAGGGAATGCTCAAGATGAAGAAGTAGTTGAACGACAACGCCTCAACTACTTGTCCATGCAACAGAGCATGAAATGCTCGTTGAGCACCGCATGAAGGGCAACTCAACCCTATGAGTAGCTTCACCGGACACCTAGGGAACCATTGTGCCTCGGGGCTGAAATGGTGATATACCACTATAACGCCAGTAATGATTGCTATAGCGGCTAAAACCCAAATCAACGACTTTTTCAAAGTAATTGTTTAATGATAACTTGAAAGGGTTGCAGTCCCTACTCCCAAAACGATAATGAAAAGGATGTAGAGGATCCAAATTACCACCGCCGAGATAGCACTCCACATAGCCCATGACTTGGCGCTCTTGGCTGCAGCCTCGGCTCCAGCATAATCGCCACGGTCATAAAGGCTATTGACATTGGAAGCTTTTATTATTGCTACGATACCTAACGGCAAGCAGCAAAGTATAGTGCTCAATATAGCCCACACCATGTTGTTGTCGGGACGTGGAGGACGATAGCCATACTGTGGTTGCTGATAACCATACTGCTGCTGGTAGGCAGGTTGCTGATACTGTGGCTGTTGATAGGGTTGTTGATACTGGGGCTGCTGATAAGGCTGCTGGTAGTCTTGAACCTGTGGAGCATATTGTGGCTGCGCAGGTGGCTGTGGTGCAAAGAGCGCTGCTACCTCGGGTACCTCGGTAGCCCTTTTCCATCCTGGCATACCCTGGCACCATACCAAAGAGTCGGGAGTCAACCCATTCGATATTAGCTTTTCCAGTGGGAACGGCCCTAACCGCTCATTATTTTTACCAATATAATATTCCGACATATCTTTTCACGTTTAAAAAAGAAGATGTGTCAAAAAAATCCTCTTCAATTATTCATTAATAATCAGTGTTTTCTTGACACACCCTCTTTATTTTGAGAATCAGTTGTAAGGACTATTGCTGTAGCACATATTTAGGCGATTCGCCATACTGGTTTGGCTCGGGACGACCATCAGGGATACACATGATCAGTGGAACCAAGCCACCAACACCGCACACGAGGAAGAGCCACATCATGTGACCACTCTTGTCCACGTCGTGCAAGCGACGGCACATTGCTGCCAGCTGAGGAATCAACAGAGCCAAGCCCACAACTGCCATGAGAATACCGAAGATGATAATCAAGGTTGTTGGGTCTTGAGAATCGGCCTCGGCAAGCGAAATGCGGCCAAACATAGCATCCTGAATCAATTGATTCTTCTTGCTCATCAAGAATGAGATAGGGAGGTAAAGAATAAAGTTGAGCACATAGCATGCCAGCCAGAACCACCAGAACTCACTGCGACGAGCACGACCCTTGAAGTCGGCATACTTATTCAAGCACCTCTTGATAGCATCCATGAAGCCAAGTTGTGGAGTAGCAACATAGTTGCCTACAGGCTGCTGTTGATAAGCCTGCTGGTAGGGCTGCTGATACTGTGGCTGCTGGTACTGTGGCTGTGGCTGAGGCTGTTGATACTGAGGCTGTGGTGCCTGATACTGCTGCTGTACTGGTTGAGGCGCAGGAGCGGGTGCTGGCGCAGGAGCGGGTGCTGGTGCAGGAGCGGGTGCTGGTGCGGGCTCGGGAGCAGGAGCAGGAGCAAACACAGGAGCAAGCTCAGCAATCTGATTAGCAGGTGCCCAGTTGGCCATGCCATCGGTCCAAACCAAAGATTCTGGAGTTAATCCTTGTTGTACTAATTCTTCAATCGACAGGGGGCCTACCCTCTGTCCGTCTTTAACTAAATAGTATTGTGCCATAATAGTTAGAAGTTAATGATTAAAATAGATGGTTTTTTCTATGCACAAAAGTAAACAATTTATTTAATAATCCCAAAATTTTGTTGATTTTTTTTGAATTTACTCCTTTTTTAATTCAAATAACAACTTTCCTGCCCTTTCTTTCTATAGAAGGAGTCAAAGAAACTAAATGAAATAAATCATTAACTTGGAAGCGCGTAGGAATCGGTGGAATCACTGGAATCAGTGGAATCAGTGGAATCACTTGACTCACCTGACTCACCTGACTCAGTAGAATTGGGGAGATGGCAAAAGTGATTGCTCTGGGGATTATACTGTTATAGGTTGGCGATTTTTGAGTCGCGGTTTTGGCGGAAGTTGGTGAATGTGCCGAAGATGTCGCTGAGAGCGATGACGGCATTGGCTGTCTCGTTCTGATAGAGCGTGGCACTGTTGCCCTTCACGGTGTTTTTACCTTGCAGAGCACCTGTCACTCCCGAGATTTCCTCGAGCAGCTGCATCTGCAGTTTCACCATCTCATAGGCGCCGATGTTAGTGTTGTTGACCGAGATCTGCTCAGGTTTGTTGTTGCCGTAGTCGGGGTTATAGGGCAAAATGCCGTTACAATCGCGCCACACCCTGCGAATGTCTTCCCAAGTAAAACCATCGGGCAATGCCGTCTCGGGGAAGAGGAGAACTCCTTTAGCACTCGCCATCATGATGTTGTTGATGAGGGTTATGATTTGGTTCACTGCCTTTTGCTGGTCAATAATGTCCTCGACAAACGAGTGCACCTCACCGTCGGTCAAGGGATAGAACTTGATGGCAAATGGGTGAGAACCGTGAGCCCATGGTGAATCCCACTCGGCAAGCAGTTCGCCCGAAGGGGCAAACCATCGGGAGTGCCAAGTCGTGACGATATCGTAGCGAGTTGTGATTGTGGACGTGTTCTTCACCCTTGCTGTGGCAGGCAGAATCGACACCTGTGCCGTGGCACGGTCGTGGCAAAGCGTTACTTCACGGTTCTCGAGCGTCCACACCTCGATGGCACGGCATTTAGAGGCATTGTCGGGCCTCCAGAAGCCCGTGCCTTGATGCGAATCGGCTCCAATGGCGTGAGAAAATTCAAGCATGCGATCCTGACTGTTGTTGCTGTACACGCTTCTTATCCATCGCGCCTTGCTTCGAGAGCCTTGTGCTACATACTTGATGAGTTGCGGCAGGTCGAGGTCGTGCAGCTGCCCCACCATTTCGCAGTCGCGCACCATAGGGTCGTTAAAAGCATTGATGAAGAAGTGGTTAAGGTCCACATTAGTCACTTTCACATGCCGTTGCCACAGGTTGAAGCAAGGGTCGATGCGTTGCACGGCAGTTCCCGAGATAAGGAATTCCTCGAGAGCCCGGCTATCGAGCTCGTCGAGTTGATTGTCGCGGTGCACCATTGCCACATTTTTGCTTGCCGGTTGCGAGGAGTCGATGTACTCTGTTCGATATCTTCCCACAATTGTCTTTACCATCTGACGGATGAGATTGTTGGTTTGTGGCGCTGTTCCGCTCTTAAGGAACAGCTCATATTCACTAAGGGTGGCGCCGCTGGTAGTTTGAACTGTATCGCTCCACTGATCGCCATAGGTGAATCGCTTGTTGCGTAGTCGGCGATTTCGCAGCTGAGCTGCTTGGCACCATGCCTTGTAGGCATTGTAAAGAATTGCTTGATGTGTCATGAATGAAATAAAAAAGTTACAGGAATGAAAGGAATGAAAATAATAAAGATTCTTCGAGTTAGCGGATGGCGAAATAGTGGCGGCGGTGTCGTGGACCATAGGAAACGTGAATCCATCGGAAGTCATACTCGTTGATAGCCTGGTCGACAGGCAATTTGAGTTGTCGCATGAGGGAGTAGAGTTGTCGGTTGGCTTCTCGGCTGCCAGCGGTTATGTCGGCCGCCTCGCCAAGCATGTGCTGGCTGGCTGGCACCCCTCCCACTGCAGTGTTAAGGGCTTTGCACCGGTATCCACTGTTGACGTGAATGGGCTTTCCCCATGCCTCACGCAGCGGGTCAAGCACGTTATCGACAAGTGCCGTGAGATTGTTGATTACTTGTTGTGACGGCGTGTTGTCAATGCCATTGAGTCTTGCTGTTGTGGAGCGTGTTAGCTCATTGATAGTGAAGTATTTCATGTTGTTGTTGATTTAAGGGGTTAATAATTCCTGTTGCAAAATAACACCTTGCTGGCAGCGAGAAACAATATTAAAACGGTTTTTGAGTGGCCCCCCAGCCCCCTCAGAGGGAGAGCTGCGGCAAATATCGAGCTTCTACACACCTTCAAGCCGAGGGAAGAGTAGCTGTTTTTTCGATACTAACAGGGAAAAATGATGGTATAAATATAATTTTTATTAATTATGATATTGTATTTAATATTTTATCCGTAAATTTGCGGTTTTTAAGCGTGTTGTGCCCATCAATCATTGGGGACAATGATCACAAAAATGAAAAAGATCGACCTTCACATAAAATTATGGCTAGTGGTGGTTTTCCTCCTGTTGGGAGTCACTCACGGCGATGCGGTTTTCAAAGAGAGAGACTTTGGAAAGACTATCGACGTGCTGTGTGCCGAGCTGGAGCTCAAGTATAAGGAACAGAAGGAGATAATGGCCCGATATAACCAACGGGCTGAGCAACAGCACCAAATGCTAGTTGCCACCATGCAGCAAATCGACCAACTCTCGCTTATCCTCTACTCTCAGAGTAGCGAGTTCACATTCGACATGGCCTATGCTTGCCAGCAGGCGACCAACCTCTATCACAACAGCACCATCACCCACATGCCATTCGACAAGATTATGGCCCGCTTCGATGCCGAGATAGAGCGCTATGACAGCCTCATCTATGTGCTCAAGCACATCTCGCCTGCAATCAACGATGATGAAGTCATTCAGGAAAAGATCGCTAACAATAACTCCAAGAAGACCACAGCCCAGCCTGTTGTTACACCCACAACCGACTCATTATCGATGACATCAATCGAGATTATGGCCGACAGCATCATGCTCAACCATCAGGCCACTCACAAGGTCAACGAGAACCTCGACAAAGTTAAGATGTTGATTCCCAACGAGCGTGACCGACAAGCACTCTATGTGCTCAACGATAAGGAGAAGGAAATCAGAGAATTGTGTCTCATTTATGCTAAGGCACTGCGCAACAACCTTGTACGCATCAAGAATAAGATGAGCAACGACAAGGAATACTACGATGAGGTTAAGAATAAACTCAAATCGCTCAACAACTACGCCCTCAAGAGATATGAGGAGTTGCAGAACAACATCTTCCGCAATGGTGGAAGCAACTACTTCAGTGTGCTGGCATCGCTGGGTCGCACATCGTCGCGCATCCACGATGACATGAAGGATAAATACAGCGAGCTCAAGAGGTCGGGTGAACAACATCGCGTCAAGAGCCAGTGGCGAGGCCCCATAATCTACATGACGTCGGTGTTTATCCTCTTCTACATCTTTATCGCTTTCGTTTTGAGCTTTGTGATTTTGAAGTGGTGCCTGCCTAAACGCTGGCGCAACAATGACACTTATCGCAGTAAGCGCTCTATCATAGCTCTGACGTGCGGCGTGTTCTTGTTCACCGTGTTTATCACTATTGCCAGGTCGGTAGTGCAGCACAATTTCATCACAATGGCAGTGAGCATTGCACTCAACTACTCATGGCTCCTGCTCGTGATATTGATTTCGCTGCTCATCAGGCTCAACGGAGCGCAAATCAAGGCTGGAGTGATGGCCTACACGCCGTTCATGCTCATGGCGTTTGTGGTAATTGTATTCCGCATTGTCTTTATTCCGAACAACCTGGTAAACCTTGTGTTCCCGCCACTGCTTCTCATCTTCACTATTTGGCAGTTCTTGGTAATCAAGAACCGTAAGGTGAAACTGCCCATGAGCGACGTGCTGTTCTCCTTCATTTCGCTAATTGCAATGGTGGTAGGATGCGTTCTCGCTTGGATTGGATACACCTTGCTGGCAGTGCAAATCATGGTGTGGTGGTCATTCCAGTTGGCTTGCATCCAAACAATAATCTGCATCTACGACCTGGCACAAATCTATGAGGAGAAATATCTGGCTAGACGAATCAAGAAAGAGACCTTGATTCAAGAACGCGCCAAATCTCGCAACAAGAAGAAACAACAGTTAAGCGACGAGAAATATAAGGCCAAACTCCTTGAACAGGCCAAGAATGGAGATCACATAAACCACACTTGGTTCTTCGACCTTATTGTCAAGGTAGTTGTACCTGTTATGGCTGTGCTCTCATTCTTATTGAGCATCAGCTTTGCCGCCAACATGTTTGACATGAACGAACTGCTGAAAAAAGCCTTCTTCCACAATTTCATCGACCAGGAAGGCTTGCTTCAAGTATCGCTCTACAAGATTGTGCTGGTGAGCGCCCTCTTCTTCGTGTTCTACTACTTGAACTACTTGATTCACTCTATTTACAGGCGCTTCAAGCTCAAACAGTATGCCAAGACAAATCCCTCGCGACGTCCCAATATCACGCTTGCCAATAGCATCATCACCATCTTGGTGTGGGGAAGTTTCTTCATCTTTGCCCTAGTACTCTTCAAGGTGCCCAAGAGTGGCATCTCGCTCATTTCGGCAGGTCTTGCCACCGGTTTGGGATTTGCCATGAAGGATATCCTCGAGAACTTTATCTATGGTTTGTCGCTCATGTCGGGACGCGTGAGAGTGGGTGATTACATCGAGTGTGAAGGCATCTTCGGAAAGATTGAGAGCATTGGTTACCAGAGCACACAGATTGTTACCCTCGATGGCAGCATCATAGCGTTCCTCAACACTCAACTCTTTAACAAGAACTTCAAAAACATGACCAAGAACCACAGTTATGAGTATGTGAAACTCCCTGTGGGTGTGGCCTATGGTGTGGATGTCGAGAAAGTAAGGAATTTACTTGTCGAGGAGCTTAATAAGCTATGCACACTCACCTCGGCAAGCGGACGTCCTATCGTCCAGAAGAAGCAGAGTTTCAATGTTTTCTTCAATGACTTTGGCGACAATTCGGTCGACCTGCTCGTGGCTTTCTGGGTGCTCGTTGAAGAACGCATCAGCTTTGTCTACAAGGTCAAGGAAACAATTTACCAGACCTTGCAGAAGAACAACATTGAGATTCCGTTCCCGCAGCGCGATGTTTACATCCGTAAGATTAATGCTCCCACTGCAGCACCTGCCCCAGCGCACGCGAAACCGAAACACTCGAAACCCAAAAAACAAGAGAATAACTAACACTTTATTAACATAAAACTTTAGAGCATATATAATTATATTAAATTATGACTGTTGGATTTGATGGAATTAGAACAGTGGATGCCGATTCACCGTTAAGCTATTATGACCGACTGGTGATTGCATCATTAGGAATGGAATTTCCTCGTGACACTTTTATGGTATACTCTCCCGATAGTACCGACGACCGTGGCATGTCATGGTTGTTGTCAATTGCCAATGTACACAACAAAACACCCTACAAAGCGTTCATCAAATGGACTTGGCGCAATCGCAGCGGAATCTTCACCGATTTCCACCGCCATGGCGTGAAGGTTTTCCATGGAATGGACGCTATCTTGCCCACAGGTAAGGGCAAGGAGCCAGTAAAGATGGTGAACACCGTGCGTGACCTCACCTTCAAGCGTTTCATGGACGACTACTCATGGCTAGAGCGCATCAACCGCAACTCGCGCATCAAGAAAGCATGCCGTCGAGCCGACCGAGTGATTGCCACCAGCGAGTTTATCAAGAAGCAGATTGTTGATCGATACAATATTTCTCCCGACAAGATTGACGTAATCTACACTGCTTTCCGCGATGAATATGTAGAACGACGCAACGACGAGGTGATGCTCACCAACGTAAGGGCAAAGTATCACATGCCGTCAAGATTTGTGCTCGGCATCACCGATTTCAACTCGCTTGGCAACCTTGAGACTCTGCTCCGCGCATTTGCCAAGCTTGAAGACAAGAAGATTGATCTAGTTCTCATTGGTTCGAAGAATGACTATTATCGCTCGATGAAGAAACTCGCAACCAGTCTCAACATTGATGACAGAATTGTGAGGGTTTCGTCGGTCAACAAGCACAACTTCAATGCACTGTACATGCTAGCACAGGCATTTGTCGACCCATCACTCAACGATGGCATAGGTCAGACGATTATAGAATCTATGATTTCGGGAACTCCTGTGGTGGCAAGCGATAGCGGATGTCACCGCGAGGTGGGCGCCGATGCGGCTCTATATTTCAAACCTAACGACGTAGATGAACTCGCTGCGCACCTCAACGCAGTGCTCACCGACGAGAATAAGCGCCAAGCCATGATTCAAGCTGGACTTGACCATGCGGCACAGTTCTCACAGCAAGCTATGGCACAAAAAACCATGCACACCTACAACAAAGCAAGAGGACGCGAGTAAATTAATGCTTAATAAATGACAATGCACAATCCCGCTTGACGAGATTGTGCATTGTTATAGTATATATTTTTCGATTGAAACTTATCTCACTTTAAGGCGACGCCACAGGCAGCGTGGAATGCGGCGCCACATGGCCGTGGCGATGCGCCATCGCCAGTCAATGACCCGCACGTGACGACGATGCTTAATGGCCCACATCATCTCACTAGCCACTTTTTCGGGCTTGAGGAGCATTGGATATTTGGGGTTGTCACCCAGAAGCGCAGTGGCGACGAAACCTGGACGCAAATCGGTAAACGCGATGTTCAACCCACGCATTCTTGCTTGCTGTTCAAGCGATTGAATATAAGTGTTCTGAAAAGCCTTGGTGGCCGAGTAAGAAGGCGCTGCGCCCAGTCCCTTAGTTCCCGCAATACTGCTTATGGCGGCAATGTGACCACCACCATGCTCTGCCATGTAGCGATAGGCGGCTCCAATCATGCGTGTGAAGCCCATGCCATTAGTTGCCACAGTTTTAAGTTCGATGCCAGGTTCGAGTTCCATATTCTGGTTACCCACTCCCGAGGCATAGAAAAACAGGTCCATGCCACCCACTTTCTTGATGAGCGCCTCCAGCGCTTGTGGCGCGTCGTCGCTAGTCACATCAAGCGCCTGCACCTCCACCCTATCGGCAGCCTGTGCCTTGAATTCTTCGAGTCGCTCAATGCGGCGTGCGGCAATTCCCAACTGCCAACCGTCGGCAAGCAGCAGTTTGGCAACTTCGTTCCCCAGTCCCGATGAGGCCCCTATTATAATGGCTTTCTTCATCGTTGTGCAAGAAATTCGGTTAGTTTTGCGACAGCGCGACCACGATGACTGATGCGGTTCTTCTGCTCAGCAGTCATCTCGCCAAAGGCACAATCGGCCTCATCGGGCTTGAAGATTGGGTCGTAGCCAAAACCGCCTGCACCATGGCGCTCGGTGAGTATCTTGCCCTCTACCTTACCCTCAAACGTGTGAGTCTCGCCATCCATGATGAGCACGATAGCCGTGCGAAAACGAGCCGTACGTTCCTTGATGGGCACTCCCTCAAGCAACCGTAGTACTTTGTTCATGTTGCGCTCGCTGTCGTGAGCCACACCACCATAGCGCGCCGAGTGCACACCAGGCTCGCCGCCCAGCGCATCAATCTCTAGTCCGGTATCGTCGCTGAAGCAGTCATAGCCGTAGCGATCTTTTACCCACTGCGCCTTGATCATCGCATTGCCTTCAAGGGTAGATGCCGTCTCGGGAATATCATCGTGACAGCCAATGTCGGCAAGGCTCAGCACGTTATACTTGCCTGCCATGATTTGCCTCAGTTCGCTGAGCTTGTGCTCATTATTGGTTGCAAAAACTATGTCTTTCATAATCACATCGTGTTGTTATTTTACTGGGAAGTTGTAGTAGGTAGTGGGATGAGGCTCGCGCTTGAGGGCAAAGTGCCACCACTCGTTGGATATAGCCTTAAAGCCGTGACGAGTCATCACGTCCTTGAGCATGAGACGCATATTGCGATGTGATGTGGTGACTTGCCCAAGCGGATAACTACCTACAAATGCTGTGTGCGATGCTTGACCGAAGAAGTCGAAATGCCCACCCATATCGACCTCGGCACCACTATTGGCATAGCATATCGTCATATCAATGGTGCTGCCTCGAGAGTGGCCCGACTTACGCGAGATGTAACGCCCAAACAGGCTGCGCTTGCTCATCGTGGGATAATAGTCAGCCTTGTTGCGCTCATCGGCAGTCTTTGACCATTGCACAAAATGACTGACGGCACTCTGCGGACGATAGGCATCATAAATTTTAATCACATAACCCTTGTCGCGAAGTTCGCTGGCGGCGCCCTTAAGGGCTTGAGCTGCCTCAACGGTGAGGATGGCACGATTGGCCTGGTAGCCATCGGCTCGCTCGCCCATGAAGTTGTTGGTAGTGTTATAGCGCAATTCTTCTATCACATCGGGGATAACATCCTTGACGTAGACGAAACCTTGGGGTAAGGTGCCTTGATGTAACGAATCATTCAAAGCCTTAACCTGAGATTCACTCTTCTTGGCTCTAGCCTTTTTCACACGTTGACTGCGACGACTGCCAGGCTCGGCATTACTAGCCTGCGCACTCTGACCCGAGTCACACGCCACCAGCGCAACCACAAACAATAAAGATGAAATTAGTGCCTTGATTCTCATTTCGCAAAGGGTGGATAGGTTTCTTGTTTCTTCTTTCCGAGCATCCATGGTGCGCGGTGGTGAATGAACCAGGCGAATGGGTAAATGGCAACCATCACAAGGAAAGGAATAATGAACTTGAGCCACATGTGGTCATCCATAATGCCCACATAGAACAGACGCTCGAGTATCGCCTTGATAAACCCAATCATGTGGTTCTGGAACGCAAGATAGACGGTGCCGTTCATCACCACAAGCTCAATCACACGGTTGCGGCCGTAGCGATTTGCAAGCCACTTGGCAAGGGCAATGTAGGTGGGTATCGTCATTAAGCCACAGGCTATCTTTATCACGTTCATACTGTTCTTCTCCTCAATATAGATGCTCAGCACCATGATTGCAATGGAAAGAATGCCAAGCGCAAGCAACACGGCTGTGCGGCGCGAAGACGAGAACTCCACACCCGTGAGATAGTTCTTAAAACTATTGCCAAAGGCATAGAAAGGCATGTAGACCATAGCATTCCACACGTGCCAGTAATTCTCGAGCGGACAGTTGATGGCTGCCACCGACAGAAGGATGCTTGCCGGGAACAACCATTGGCTAGGTAGCCACCGCTGCATGAAATAGAAGAGCACCTGCATCACAAGCAAGCACGAAAGGTACCAGAAGGTGCCAACCACCGTGTGTGGCTCGCCTTTCACAAAGTCGACCATGGGTTGCCACCATGTTACATTGGCATCGCCCAACCATCTTCCCACCAGTAGCCACAAGACATAAAAGAGGATGAAGAAGGTGACATAGGGCACCAGAATCTGCTTGCCACGATGCTTGAAAAACTGCCCGAAAGTGCTATACTTGGCTATGTTGAACAGATAACCTGAAATGCAAAAGAAGAGCGGGATGCGCAAGTTAATTATTACCTTGCCATCCATGATTGGCGTCTGCGGTGGGGTGTGGAACAGTATCACAAGGAAGATACTGAAAAACCTCACATAGTCGAGCCAAGGTATGCGCTCTTTCTTTAATGCAGAATTCATAATGCACAATGCATAATCATCCTCGTTATCTGTTCACAATCATCAATCCTCTAGTCTTAGACTACCACGTTCACAATCTTGTTGGGAACAACGATTACCTTCTTGGGCTGCTTGCCGTCGAGCCAACGTGCAGCACCCTCATGAGCGAGGGCTATGCGCTGAACCTCGTCGCCAGCAGTGCCGGCAGGAACCTCAACGTTGTAGCGAGGCTTGCCATTGAAGAGCACGGTGTACTTAACCACACTCTCCTTGAGATATTCCTCGTTCCAGGTAGGCCACTGCGCATCGCAGACGGTGCCTTCCTCACCAAGCACATGCCACAATTCCTCGGCGATGTGGGGAGCAAAAGGCGAGAGCAGCACCACGAAGTCGCGGTACACACTCTTGGTGCGGCACTTCATGCCACTGAGCTCGTTGGAGCAAATCATGAACGCAGCCACACTGGTGTTGTAAGAGAACTGCTCGATGTCTTGCGACACTTTCTTGATGAGCTTGTGGATTGATTTCAGAGCCTCGGCACTGGGTTTCTCGTCAACGAGCTGCAACTGGTCGCCCTTGAAGAAGAGTCCCCACAAGCGCTTGAGGAAGCGATTCACGCCATCGATACCGTTGGTATCCCATGGCTTGCTTGCCTCAACAGGACCCAGGAACATCTCATAGAGCCTGAGAGTGTCGGCACCATAGCGTTCAACGATGTCGTCGGGATTAACCACATTGAACATCGACTTCGACATCTTCTCGATAGCCCAACCGCAGATGTACTTGCCGTCCTCAAGTACGAACTCGGCATCGGCAAACTCAGGTCTCCACGCCTTGAACTTCTCAATGTCGAGCACATCGTTGCTCACAATGTTCACATCCACATGGATTGGGGTGGTGTCGTAGTCTTTTCTGAGGTTGAAGGAAACAAACTTGTTGGTGTCCTTAATGCGGTAAACGAAGTTGGAGCGGCCTTGAATCATACCTTGGTTTACGAGTTTGCTGAAAGGCTCAGCCTCACAAACGTAGCCGTAGTCATATAGGAACTTATTCCAGAAACGACTGTAAATCAAGTGACCGGTAGCATGCTCGGTACCACCTACATAGAGGTCGACCTTGCGCCAATATTCGTTAGCTTCCTTGCTCACGAGTGCCTCATCGTTGTGAGGGTCCATATAGCGCAGGTAGTAAGCGCTTGAACCAGCAAAACCAGGCATGGTGTTCAACTCAAGCGGACGACCGTTGCTTGCCACCCAATTCTTAGCACGTCCCAGTGGTGGCTCGCCAGTCTCGGTGGGCAGGAACTTGTCAACCTCGGGGAGCATCAATGGCAACTCGCTCTCATCGAGGGGCTGTGGCTGTCCGTCCTCATCGTAGTAGATGGGGAATGGCTCGCCCCAGTAGCGCTGACGGCTGAAAATTGCGTCGCGCAAGCGATAGTTAACTTTCACCTTGCCAATGCCTGCCTCGGCAATGTACTCTTTGGTCTTGGCAATAGCGTCTTTCACCTGCAGGCCGTTAAGCTGTAAGCGCTCGTTGCTAGAGTTCATCATGATACCATCCTTGGCATCAAAACTCTCCTCGCTAATGTCGGCACCCTCAATCAAGGGGATGATGGGCAAATCGAAATGCTTAGCAAAAGCATAGTCACGGCTATCGTGAGCGGGCACCGCCATGATAGCACCAGTGCCGTAGCCTGCAAGCACATAGTCGCTGATGTAAATGGGAATCTCCTTGCCGGTAACGGGATTGATGGCATAGCTGCCACTGAACACGCCACTAACCTTCTTCTCAATCAAGCGCTCGCGCTCGGTCTTGTGTTTAACTTCGTCAATATAGGCATCGACTGCGGCACGCTGCTCGGCAGTAACCACTTGCTCAACATACTCACTCTCGGGAGCCAGAACCATGAAGGTAACGCCAAAGATAGTGTCGGCACGAGTGGTAAAGATGAGCAACTGCTCATCGCTGCCCACGATTGGGAACAGCATCTCGGCACCCTCGCTGTAGCCTATCCAGTTCTTCTGCGTTTCCTTGATCGATTCGCTCCACTCAAGGGTGTCCAAGTCACGAAGCAGGCGTCCGGCATAGGCACTCACGCGCAAGCACCATTGTCTCATCACCTTCTGCTCAACGGGATAACCGCCACGCAGCGAAACTCCCTCGCTCACCTCATCGTTGGCGAGCACTGTACCCAACTTGGGGCACCAGTTTACCATCGTGTTGCCCAGATAGGCGATGCGGTAGTTCAACAGAGTTTGGCTCTTCTCGGCATCACTCATCGCGTTCCATTGCTCGGCGGTGAACTCCTCCTTGCCATTGGTGTGGGCATTGCAGCCCTCGCTGCCGTTTTTCTCGAAGTACTCAATCAGTTCGTCGATTGGACGGGCCTTGTCGAGAGCGGTGTTGTAGTAGCTCTTGAACATTTGCAAGAACGCCCACTGGGTCCACTTGTAATAGCCAGGCTCGCAGGTACGCACCTCGCGGTCCCAGTCGTAGCAGAACCCTATCTTATCGAGCTGCTCACGGTAGCGAGCAATGTTCTCGTTGGTGGTTATTTCGGGATGCTGGCCAGTTTGGATTGCATACTGCTCGGCAGGCAGGCCATAGGCATCATAGCCCATGGGATGCAGCACGTTGAAGCCCTTCTGGCGCTTATAGCGTGCATATATGTCGCTGGCAATGTAGCCCAATGGATGACCCACGTGCAAACCAGCGCCGCTGGGATAAGGGAACATGTCGAGAACGTAGAATTTTGGTCTGCTCTCGTCGATGTCTACTTTGTAGGTCTTATTCTCCTTCCAATACCGCTGCCACTTTTTCTCAATCTCGTTAAAATTGTAGTCCATATCTTAGTATAAATTAGTATTTACTTTAATCAAACTGCAAAGGTAGTCAAAATCATTGAAATAACTACCTCTCACTACAATTTTAACGAAACTTTCTATAAAAAGAAAACTCTATTCAAAGGTCTAAACCCTCGAATTCATACTAAAAAATCTATGAAAAATTGAGAACCTTGGAGAGATTAATAGCTCTCGGCGTCGTTAGGGAAGAGGCCTTTCTTCACATCCTCGACGTAGTGGTTAACCGAGTCGATAATCTGCTCGCCCAGGTTGTTGTAGTGGCGCAGGAATTTGGGTTTGAAGCCCATATTCATGCCCAGCATGTCCTGGATTACCAACACCTGGCCATCACAGCCAACGCCAGCTCCAATGCCAATGGTGGGGATGCCCACGCTCTCAGTCACACGCTTGGCAAGAGCTGCCGGAATCTTCTCGAGAACAAGGGCATAGCAACCTATCTCCTCAAGCATGCGAGCGTCGTCGATGAGCTTCTGAGCTTCGGCTTCCTCCTGTGCACGCAGGGCATAAGTACCAAACTGATAGATAGACTGTGGAGTCAATCCCAGATGACCACAAATGGGAATGCCAGCACGGATTATCAGTTCCAGCGCCTCGCGAATCTCACTACCGCCCTCACATTTCACCGAGTCGATGCCTGTACTCTGAATAAGTCGCACTGCATTCTCCTGAGCCTTATAGGGGTCGCCCTGATAGGTACCGAAAGGCATGTCGATGCAAGTGATGGCACGCTTGCAAGCGCGAGCCACTGTGCGGCCATAGACTATCATGTCGTCGAGAGTGATAGGCACTGTTGTGGCATTGCCCTGCATCACATTAGACGCGCTGTCGCCCACATGTATCATGTCGATACCACCCTGCTCCACCAGGCTAGCTATGGTGTAGTCGTAGGAAGTCAAAACTGCTATCTTCTCACCAGTTTGCTTCATCTCACGGATGCGCTTGGTGGTTATCTTCTTGTTGTCGCTAACTAAATAAGCCATAATCAGTTGTCAGTTATCAGTTATTAGTTTTCAGTTTGATACTGAATCTCCTTTTAATGCGCCTGTGGTGCATTGCGTGGCAAAAGTACAAGTTTTTTCTTAATAATGGTAAGCTTCTCTATCAGTTTATTGATTTCTCTCGCATTTTTTTGAAACTTTTTTCATTTATCATCGCTGTTTTGAGTAATATTTTTTATCTTTGTAGTTTGAAAAAAAGTTACCGCATGGAAACTAAGCCAATACGCATTGATGTTGACAGTGTGATAAGGCAACGCCTGCCTCGTCATTACCGCTACATCCCCAAATGGCTTATACGCTGGATAGAGCGCACAATCCACCAGGACGGCCTGAACAAGATACTTTCCGACATGGGCGACAAGAAAGGCGTCGATGCTGCCGACATCGCTCTCGATGACCTCAATATCAAGTATCAGGCTGTGGGCGAGGAAAATATTCCAAGCGAGGGACGCTTCATCTTCGCCAGCAACCATCCACTGGGGGGCCTCGACGGCATGGCTCTCATCTCACTCATTGGGCACCGCTATGGCGGCGACAACATCAAGTTTATCGTCAATGACCTCTTGATGGCTGTCAAGCCCCTCGATAACGTGTTCCTGCCCATCAACAAGCACGGTCACCAATCTCGACAGAGTGCCCAAGAAATCGAAGAGCAGTACCAAAGCGACCGCCAAATGATTACATTCCCAGCTGGGTTGTGCTCACGCAAACTAAAGGGTGGCAAGATTGGCGATCTGGAGTGGAAGAAGTTTGTGGTAACTCATGCCGTGAGTTCGCAACGCGACATCATTCCGGTGTATTTTGATGGTCAAAACAGCAAGAAGTTCTACCGCATGGCGCGGTGGCGCGAGCGGTTGGGCATTAAGCTTAACATCGAGATGGTTTTATTACCCGGAGAGATGTTCAAGTCGAGCGGTAGCACCTACAAAGTGCACTTTGGCAAGCCTGTGAAGTGGCAATCGCTCGACAGCCGCAACGCCCGCTCCGAGGCTGCCCGATTAAGAGATATGGTTTACGAGTTGAAAGAATCCTAAATCGATAGTGACGACTATGATACAGGAGAAGATAATAGACCCTATAGACATCAGACTTATTGAACAGGAACTCACTCCCGAGCGGTTCCTGCGCAAGACAAATAAGGCCGACAACGAAATCTACGTCGTCGATGCCCATAACTCACCGCACGTGATGCAGGAGATAGGTAGGCTGCGTGAGATAGCTTTCCGGCATGCTGGAGGTGGCACGGGCAAGGCGTGCGATATCGACGAGTTTGACCTCATGGAGCCCGCATGCCAGCAACTGCTGGTGTGGAACCCCGACGACCGTGAGATTATTGGGGCCTACCGTTTCATCATCGGCCGAAATATAAGACTTAACAGCGACGGAACTCCCAACATTGCCATGGCTCACATGTTCAACTTCTCCAAGAAATTTCTTGACGATTTCCTACCAAGCACCATCGAGCTAGGGCGTTCATTCGTTACTCCTGAATATCAATCGAGCCGTGTGGGCGCTAGAGGTATCTTTGCCCTCGACAACTTGTGGGACGGCCTGGGAGCACTCACAGTTATCCATCCTGAGATTGAGTATCTCTTTGGAAAGATGACGATGTACACCACCTATCCCGTTGACTGCCGAAACCTGCTCCTCGCTTTTCTTCATCTCTACTTCCCCAACCATGATCAACTCGTCACCCCTATTCATCCGCTAAATACCGGGCGTGACCTCAAGGAAGTGGCTTCTTTCTTCGATGGTTCCGACTTCAAGAAAGACTATATGCGCCTCAACAACTACATCCGCAGCAAGGGCATCAACATACCACCACTGGTAAATGCCTACATGAGCCTCTCACCCACCATGCGCATGCTTGGAACTGCTATCAATCATGAGTTTGGCGATGTAGAAGAGAGCGGTATCCTTATTAAAATCGACGAGATTGCCGACACTAAAAAGAGCCGTCACATCGACACGTTCTCCAGGTGAGAGGGAAAAGGTGATAGAACGCCAATTCCCGTTCTACGTTCTTTATTCCACATTTTTTTGAAACACGAATAGAAAAGTTGTCAACATGTTGATAACTTTTTTTGCGCTAGTCATGTGACTTCCCCAAAATGATATAATTTTGCACCTTTGGATAAAAACGAAGTCAAAGAAATGAAACGAAAGAATATATTATGGGGATTTGCCATGCTCATCGTTACAATGGTGTGCTGCTGGGCTTTCACCTCTTGTGGTAGCGACGACGAGAAAGACGAGCCTCAAAACCCACTGTTTGGCGCGTGGGAATACGTTCACAATCCACAAGTAGAAGCCGCTTTGGAGCAGATGATAATTCAAAAGCTTCAAGAGGACCAGGCACTCACTCCCGAAAATATCGAAATTCTCACCAAGGTGAAGGAAATTATTGCTACTCACGAGTTTATTATCCAGATTAAACCCGATGGTGAGGCACGACTTTACACTTATGGCAACAACGGGATTGGAGTATTTGTGACAGGCTCTTGGCTACAGACCGACAAAGCCTTGATACTACAAGCTTCCAATCTCACACTTGCAGTCACCGACGTACAGCTCAACGGCAACACGCTCACGTGCAAGATTGGGCAACTGCCGCTGGCTTTCACAAGAGTTAAGAATCAATAATCCCCAAGCAACGCTTCCCTGCCGAAGCGTTGTTTTGTTTTTTAATCATCACATCATGAAAATGGGTGCGTCTGAAGTCTGACACACCCACTTTCTTTGTGATAGCAATAAGGGGAAGATTACTCGGCGGCAATCATCTCTATCTCAACCAGAGCGCCCTTGGGAAGATCTTTCACGGCAAATGCCGAGCGTGCAGGGAATGGCTGCTCAAAGAACTCGGCATATACCTCGTTCATAGGGCCAAAGTTGGCGATGTCGCTCAACAGCACGGTAGTCTTAACCACGTTGTTCAGGTCAAGACCTGCGCTCTTAAGGATTGACTGGGCGTTGAGAAGCGACTGGCGAGTCTGCTCCTTGATACCTCCTTCGGGGAATGCTCCAGTAGCTGGGTCAATGGGGAGTTGGCCCGAGAGGAAAATCATTTTACCCTGAGCGGCGATGCCCTGGCTGTAGGGTCCGATTGCGGCAGGTGCCGCTACTGTGTTCAAAGCTGTTTTCATTGCAATTGTGTTGTTTAAAGATTCATGAAAATTAAGTTCCACTGCAAAGTTACAAAAAAATCTCCCAAACAATGAATGAGCAACATAAGAATTTCATTGGAGATTCCGCACTTTCTCTCACATAAACAACTAAAAACAACATCAAGAACATCCCAAAATTTATGCAAATCTGCAGTCTAATTGCAGATTTGCATAGATTTTTTTGGGTCGTCAATTTTCGGCAGAAAGCCAAAAGACTATGAATTCTTATCAAAAAGATGCTGGAGGCAATGCAGTTTGCTTAGCCCATGCAAACATCAAGCACCGCTCAGCATAAAGCCAAGCGATGCTTGAAAAACATGACTTAATTTTCTTAATTTCCAAGTATATAGTTATAAATCACCGTGATATCAGCACTGGTTACAGCTCCATCGCCATTTACATCTAAAGAGTTGCCTGCTGGCTGAGACTGAGACTCGGTGACGTTGATGACATAATTGAGAGTCAAGTTGCTGCCATCGGTTGTGGTGGCTGTAATGGTCACGGTGCCCATTGCGAGCGTCTCTATTGTACCATCTTGAGACACTGTGGCAATGACCTCATCGCTAGATGTCCAAGTCAAAGTGGTATTATCGGCGTTGCTTGGGTTAACACTCACGTTGAATTTCACTTTGATGCCCTGTGGTATTTCGCACGATGTGGTAGCAAGCGATGTCACTTGAATAGGACCTGGAGTAGTGCCTCCGCCAGTAACGGTGCAGGAAGTGTTTGGCAAATGATGCTCTGTCTGATCAACTTCACTTGCTATCACGTTCTTCAACTCTATCACTTTCGGTCCAGAAAATGAGTTGTCGGCAATAATGTTGAATGTCACTAGTGCTCCACTGTTGCCACTGAATGTCTTTAGAGTCTGTGATGCAATGAGGATGCGTATTGCGCCACTCGAGAGCAGCGTGCTCGAAATGGTGTGATTACGGCCCTTTCGGTCAGTGAGCTCAAACAAATAATCACCATCCTCCTGCTCTATTGTCAATCCTTCTGGCAGATAGATGTCGGCCTGAAGTGCAGTAAACACCGTCTCGTTGTCGAGCATTATCTCCACCTCTTTAGTCTCACCAGGATTGATTGAGAAATCATTGATATAAAAACTGTCTCCATCACCTACAGGTGGCACATAGCCTTCCTGAGTAACAGTACAAGAAGTGTTTGGCAGATGATGCTCAGTCTGGTCCACCTCACTTGCTATCACGTTCTTCAACTCTATCGTCTTGCTTCCACTGAAAGAATTGTCGGCAATGATGTTGAACACTACTAATGCTCCACTGTTGCCACTGAATGTCTTCAGAGTCTGTGATGCAACGAGGATGCGTATTGCGCCACTCGAGAGCAGCGTGCTCGAGATGGTGTGGTTGCGGCCCTTGCGATCAGTAAGGTCAAACAGGTAATCGCCATCCTCCTGCTCTATTGTCAATCCTTCTGGCAGATAGATGTCGGCCTGAAGTGCGGTGAACACCGTCTCGTTGTCGAGCATTATCTCCACCTCTTTAGTCTCACCAGGATTTATTGTGAAATCGTTGATGTAGAATGTGTCGACTGCGCTTGCGCTCATAGCAGCCAAGAGACACAATGTCATTAATAAAAATTTCTTCATAATTTATTATCGTTAAATGGTGAGGCGGATTGCCGCCCCACCTGATTTATTGTTAGAATCTCATTTTCTTAATCTCATTGCCCATCTTCACAATCACAATGCCCTTGGCTGGTGCCTCATAGACGTTGCTGCCGACAGAAACATTGACGGTCTTGCTCATACCGTTGGGGAGAACAATCTGAGCTGTGCCGTCGTTGGGCGACACGATTACGATGTTGCCACCCTCGCTGTAGATGCGAGCTGATGTTGTCACATAGTCAACTCCTGTTGGGCTGAAGTTAAGCTCGAGGTCATCGATGCTGTAGCCTTCGGCACGAGGTGAGGCAAGTTGAATATTCCTCAAGCCGCCGTTGCTGCTAGGAGTACCCTTGAGAGTGAGAGTGAGCACTGTACCGTTGTTACCCTTGAACGACTTGCAAGCAGGCGATGATGAGAGCAAGCGGTAGTCTCCGTTATTCAACTGGTTAAAGGCAACCTGGTGGCTTGCCGATGCTCTATCGCTAAGTGTTGCGTCAACAAGAGTCATGCCTTGAGGCAGATTGAGATCCATCTGCATTGCGCTGAGGGCAATGTTGTTGCTCATGTTGATTGCAACCTCATAGATGTTGTTGTCAAGCCTGTTGACTTCGGCAGCCATAGCAATGCTTGGTGCTTCGGTCATAGCAATTGCTGGAGCCAGCATAGGAGCCCCCTCATAGGTCAGAGCCAGATAAGCCACGCCGACAAGATCGCTTACGGTGATGTCGTTATTTCCGTCGAGATCGGCAGCAGCGAAGATAAAGGGCTGTGGATCTTGCTCAAGAATATAGCCTGCGGTTGCCACATAGTCAGAGACGTTGATTGTGCCGTCGTCATTCACGTCGCCAGGAGTGAACTCGGGTTCAGCAAGAGCAAGTAGGAAAGGATAGCCATTACCCTCGTCAATACCCCATATGTCGGTGAAATTCCAACCTTGGGCTACATAGGTGGATGCACTCATTAAGGCATCAATTCCTATCGAAATGCCCTCTAATGGGTCATCATAAACAGTTTTTGGCACGTTATTAATACTTACCACCATACTGTTAAGAGCATAATTGGTATAATCAGGTTCGGAAGCGCCATTGCGGTAACCTCCAATCATACGCATACCAATGCCACCGGCTTCACTTACTTGAATTTTGTTATTAGCCGCAAAGCAATTGGTTACAGAAGCTCCATTGCCTTCATTGTAGCCAGTAATGCCAGCACCCCACTTTTCTGCATATATATTTCCAGTGGCATAGCATTTATCAATGCTACCATAATTGATGCCAGCAATTCCTGCAGCATATTCACCACTTGTTACTGTGGAGTTGCTATAGCAATTTGTCACATTGCCATTATTTGTTCCAAAGAGACCACCTGCATAACAATCGCTGGTTGCAGTTGCCTTTACTGATCCATCACTGAAACATTCACTTACGGTTGCATTATTATTGCCAATAAGTCCGCCAACGTAACTTGAGCCAGTAATTGTAGAATTCGACTTACATTTTGTGACGCTCTGAGTACAATAAGGAGCAATACCTCCTGTATAATTTGAGCCTGTAATCGTACCTTCAACAAAACATATAGTGAAAGTGTTAGAACCTGCCTCACCTCCTGCAATACCACCAGTGTAATTGGTTCCTTTTATTTGGCCAGTAACACTACAATTGTTGTAGCTAGAACTAGTACTATTTCCACATATTCCACCAGCAGCAACACCGCTGCTTGTTACATTAGATGTCACTTTACAATTATCGAATGTGTTTCCTATACCTAAACCTGTAATTGAACCTAAACAAGTGCCACCGCTTAGATTGCCGTTTATTATGATATTAGTGAATGTACTGTTGTTTGATTTACCAACAAGGATGGCTGAGTTAGCTCCGACCTTACTATTCTTAGACAGGTTTATAGTTAAGTCCTTGATAACTGCATCGTTTGTCGTGGAAATCAAGCCATAATAGTTTGTGGTTGAGTTAGTCCACAATCCTGAAATGGTTTTACCATTTCCGTCAAGCTGCTTCATTGACACACCGCTATTCATGCCAACAGGAATCCATCCTGTTGTGGGGCTGTTGGCGTTAATCCATTCCGACACGTCGATGTCGTTCATAATCTTGTAGTAAGAAAAGCTATTGATGTTTGCAAGGTCACTTGCTGTATAAATCAAATAGGGGTCATCCTCGGTACCGCTGCCAGCAAAGCCAACTGTTCCTGTTGTAAAATAGGATTGCGTTAAACCAGTTTTAGTTGCACATACTTTAATAATATCACCCGATTGCAGACCTTCAGGGACATTTACAGTCCATTGATTGCCAGAAACAGCAGCCATATAAGACCCATTCCCTGTAAACAGAATAACTGTTCCGCCATCAATGCTTTGTCCTGAAACAGAAGTTGCTCCTGAAATCAATTGACTTGTAATCTTAGGTGGGGCACATTGAGCCGCTTTATAGGGATAGCACTCGGTTTCTTGGATTTTCCAATAGTTGTCAAAATCCCAACCCATACCCACATAATTAGACTTGAGCCTCAAAGTGCTTGCGCCAACATTAGTTCCGTGTTGTGGACCATCTTCTAAAGTGACAGTCGAGCCAGCTGATGTTACTTTAGCTGTTGCCAATCCCTTATTAGCACTGGTTGTGCCAGTAGCTCCAATTGTGACATTGTTTCCAATATAGCCATAAATGCGGCCGGTATTGCCATTTGTGCCAACTATCACTTCATTGGCCGACACACAAGATGTTATTGAGGACACAGGACTCCCCATTGTTATTGTATTTACAAGTTGTCCAGAAATTCCACCAACGTATTGGTTGGCATTAATTTGACCAGAGGAATAACTTGTATTTATATTAATAATGTCACCGTAACCTATTATACCTCCAACGTAGTTGTTTCCAGTAATGTCACCTGAATGATAGCTATTTGACGCCTCCGTCAACATGCTATGGTTTTCACTCAACTTATAGTCTGTTTCGATTGTGCCAGATGCTCTTGTACGCAATTGATAAAAAGTTTCATAGTCTGGATCCCAAATTGTAGTTTTTGAAAAACTGCAGCCTAAGAAATCATTATTTGTATAGGATTTGTTGGAATAATAGGTTGTTCCATTAATAGTATATTGATATATAGACTGATAAGGATATGAGCCATCTGCAAAATCTGAATAGTTTTTAGATACCGCATAATCTTTATAAAGGATATAACTTGATAGATTAATCTGCAAATAAACATTCTCTATAAGATATGATTTACTATATCCAAAAAGACCTCCAACATCATTACCAGTAGAAGTTATATTGCCAACTGCATAACTATCAATAAGCATACATTCAATAGTATTATTTGCCTGTGAGTAATTTTTATCGGTTGTGTAGGTAGTTGTTGTTTCTGTTTTCAAAGATTGCCCAATGCCTCCAGATATATATGAACGTCCTTCAATGTCTCCAATATGACCAGAACCAGTAATGATGTATTTGTTGGTAGTTTTACCAATCAATCCCCCAACATAATCTCCTGTTGCAATAATTTTACCATCATGATATGTTTTGCTAACTGTAGTTTGTGAGCTATTATTACCAATGATTCCCCCCAAATTGGATGTGCCAGTTATATTTCCAGTTGACTTACAATTTGTAATCTTCAATTCATTTGCCTCACTATATCCTACAATACCTCCAACAGAAGAAGTTCCATTAACAATTCCATTAGCAACACACTGCGATATGGTTGTATTGCCTGCCATCACATATCCAACAATAGCGCCACAATATGAGTCGGTCGCAGTAATATTCCCTTCAAAAGAAGAACTTTTTATAGAGGTATTCTCATTGGCAAGTCCCACAATGCCACCAACTTTATCGGTACCATTGACATTTCCACCATGACTGCAATTGGATATTGTTGATGATTTAAGATATGAAGTAATACCTCCCGATTGAGTACCAGAACAATAAATAGTGCCAGTGTGATTGACCGATGTTAATGACGATGATGCAATAATTTCTCCACTGATGCCACCTGTTCTATCTGTTCCTTGAACATTAAGGGCTAATTGAATGTTAGATATTGTGGAATTATAAAGCTTGCCTGCTAATGTTCCCGTCATGCTGCCACCCTTAACCGTAGAACCTTCAATAGTCAAGTTGCTTATTGTAGCATTTTTCACATAACCAAAGAAACCAACATATTCAGTGGTCGAACGATTAATAAAAACACCTGTAATCTTTTTTCCGTTTCCAAGAAATTTTCCCTGAAATGGCTGTGAGTAAGTGCCAATAGGCAGCCACCCATTACCGGGATTGTTTTCATCAAGCCAAGAAGACAAGTCAATATCTTGCATTAGCTTAAAAACCACACCACTTTGTCCAATAAAGTTATGGACATCATTCAAATGATTTGGATTGTAAATCAAATATGGGTCGGATTCTGTTCCAGAACCTGAGCCCGAGAACGACTGACCCCAAGAGGGAGTCGAGCTTAACAGCAATGCGACAAGAATCGCAAATGTTTTTAATACCAATTTTTGTTTCATTTGTTTATGATTTTATTTAAAAGTACTATTAAAGCAAAATGTATTTTGTATAACTATAACTACGCTATCTTTATCTTCCTTTTTCCTTACAAAAATAAATAATGTGTTTTGAAGTGGTTTGTGTCAAATTGGGTCAAATTTTACTGAAGCCAACTTGACTCGATTTGACTCAATTTGAATTGAAAATTTTGCTCTTTTTATAAAAAGATTGCCTAGCAAAGTATTTTTCGAGGCAAATTATTGAGTCAAATTGGTTCAAATTTAACCAGTCAACTTTTTTTTGAATATAAGGGCAGAAATGTTGGTCATTTTGACTAAATTTGCAGAAAATATAGGTTTTTCTATGGCCGAGAACAATAAATACTTGAATTCGCTGAAAGCCGATGTGGAGGATCGCATTGGGCGCGGAATACTGTCGCCAAAGGACTTTGAGTTCTTGCACTTGACGATAGAACGAGAGCTTTATGAGCGTGTGAGCGTGTCGACGTTGAAGCGATTGTGGGGCTACTCGAAGTATCTGTCTAGTCCTAGTGTGAGCATTTTGTCGACACTAAGTCGGCTAGTGGGATACCGCGACTGGGAAGACTATAAAGCAAACCGTGAGAGCAGTGATAAAAAACCTAGCGCACAAGTGCTTAGTGACAAGATTACAGTAGCCACCGACCTTGAAGTGGGTGACCGTATTAGGTTGACATGGGCGCCACAACGAGTGTGCGACATCCAATACCATGGTGACGGCGACTTTGAGGTTCTCTCGTCGCAGAACACTGGCATCAAGGCTGGTGACTGGTTCAGTTGCAGTTTGATAGTCAGTGGTGAACCACTATGGTTGAGCAATTTAAGGCAATATGGCAAGGCTCCTGTGGCCTACGTGTGTGGCAAGCAAGGAGGAGTGCGGTTTGAAATAGTTAAGAGTTAAGAGTTTATAGTTCACAGTTCATGGTTCATAGTTTAAATTCTCACAACGATTTTGAACGATAAAGATATTCCACATCAGAGCGAGGTGTCGGGGATTGTTCCTGATGACTATGAGGGTATTGAGTCGCGGTTCACTCAGGTGAGTGAGTTGCCGTCGCTAAGCTATTGCCGACTGGTCAAGGCAATGCGTTATGGCCGCTGGCATGTGCTTAAAGGATTGAAGACTCAGTATGCTAACGATCCCACCCAGACTCAACGCCTACGCAAAGAGCTAGAGATGATGATGAAACTGTCACATCCTGGCATTCTTCAGGCCTATGGAATGGAACAGAACTGTAGAGACCGCGAGGTAGGCATGAACTCATTTATCGTTATGGAATGGGTTGATGGTGTGACACTTGGCGAGTGGCTCGCCACCAGTCCCAGCATAAATCAGCGTCGGCGAGTGGCCGATGAAATGCTTGACGCTATTAGCTACATGCATCGCCAAGGGGTGGTTCATCGTGACCTCAAGCCCGAGAACATCATGATAACGCGCAACGGAGCAAACGTGAAGATCATAGATTTTGGCCTTGCCGACAACGACTCGTATGCCGTGTTTAAGAATCCTGCTGGTACCGAGCAATATATCGCCCCTGAACAATTAAGTTCTAATGTTGCTGACTCTCGCAACGACATTTACAGCCTTGGCATAGTGCTGAACCTCATGCACATGGGGAACGCCTATAAAGGAGTGGTAAAGAAGTGTCTAATGCCTATTAGTGCGCGCTTTCAGAGTGTGGATGAGATTAGAGAGGATCTTGAACGTGGCAAGCGGCATCGCCGTCATGCTCGTGTTGCAGGCTTTGCGATTGCTGTGTCGGTTGTGATTGCGAGTATCTTGCTTGGGCTGGGCTATGCGGGGCGCCAGAAACTTGAGAATCCTTCGGGGAACTTCACATTTCGCGACAGCAATGATTTTGTCCACACCAATTGGGATAATGTTACATCAACTCTAACTTCGGTGCAATATGCAGGTGAGAATAAAGCAAATGTAAGGCTCAGGTCAGACTACCGCTTTAACGGTAACACTTGGATAAGTGGCGAACTTGGGTTCGGTTGTTTTCGCAACATGGATAAACTTGAAAATGTGACGCTTGACCCTCCAAGTTTTGGCATACAGAAAAACTCCTTCAAGGGTTGTACCAACCTTAAAAAAATAATAATGCCAAATCTAGAACACCCACCACACATTGGTAATGGAGGATGGGTGACGGTAATAGACTCAATCTTTGAACCGTACCATTTTGACCGCGTTACGCTCTACGTACCTGATGTAGAGGCATTCCGTAATGACACCTCATGGTGCAAGTTTAAGCACATACAGCCTTATAATCCAAAATAATAAATGCTATTCGAACCTCAATTCGGTTTTGTAAAATAACAGAATTATTATCTGAGAATCTATGCAAATCTGCAGTACGATTGCAGATTTGCATAGATTTTTTTGTCGCATCGATCTTCGTCAGAAAGTCAAAAGCGATAATTTCTTTATAAAAACAATGTTAGTTGCCGAGGATGATGTTGTAGACAGCGGTAACGTCGCTAGATGTTATGTTACCATCGCCATTTTGGTCACCATTGACAATTGCTGTAGCGTCGTTGTTAAGCATAAAATTGTAAAGGGCAGTGACGTCGGCCGATGTCACCACTCCATCACCGTTTACATCACCAGGAATAGCTACTACTGGGGGCTCAGTAACCACATCGATGAGTTTGTAGCAATTAACGTAGTTGCCCACGGTGCCCTCGGTCGAGCCGCGTTTTGCTTCTACCATTATCAAGTAGCGTCCTGGCTCAAAGTCGATGCGGCTGGAGATGTTGATGGTGCGTTCCTCGCCGGCGGGAATCTGCTGGTTGCCCATATAGAGGATTCCGCCGTTGGTGAGCGTATACTGCCTCATGCGCACATAGACATATCCGTTGTGAGCGGTGGGTGCGCTGAGCGTCAAAGTGCCCTCTAGCCTCTCGCCCTTGACCACATAATCAGGCAAGTCGATTGAAACGGCATTCAAGAAAATGTTATCGGCCTCACCCACCGTGATAACGAGAGGATACACGTCATTGTTGGGATCAATGGTAGTTTTCCCGTCATCGGTCACATAGCTGATTACAACCTTATAGTTGCCAGGATCAACAGGCAATTTACGGTAGAAAGAGAAAACCTTAGCCTCACCTCGCTCAACATTGGCATTGCTCTGCTGATAGATATAGCTCTTTGTCGGATCATTCACATCAACAAGGTTAAGGATAACACCCACATTACCGGCGCTGCCGTAGTTGCGTGCACTGAGTGCGAAGTAGATGTTATCACCCTGGTTAATGAAATCTTGCGAGTCGGCCCGTCGCCACTGCACAGCAGTTGTGAGTCGCATGACTGGAGTTTGCGCTGCTGGCAACAAATTGACGATGCCGTCGCCCTGTGATAGCGCAAAAGGATAATCCTCAAAGTCCTTCTCAAAAGCCGTGAGGCGATACTCGCCCTGAGGCATTTCCTCGTCGAGATTCACAAGCAGTGAAACATCTTCCTCGACCTCGTCATATACATTGACCTCGTTCTCATAGTCGAAATACTGGCTTTCATCGTCAGTGCTCGTGAAACGCACAACGATGTTGCGCAAGCGCACGTCGGGACTGTTGTTGCGCAGGTGCAGGTTGAAAAGAGCCGAACCACTTGCATAGACCTCGCCCTCAGGCTCAAGCGGCGATAGCAACGTTACATCGGGATGCGAGCAGCTGTCATCGAGAGTGAGGATGTAGCCATTTGATACCTGGGTTTTGAAGAAACCCACATAGGGCTTGTTGCGGCTATCGCGGCCACGGCAATAACGCATGAGCTGCCATGGCGACTGACTGTCCTCGCGGAATGCCATCCATACTGTTGCCTCGCCATCGGGCACATCATTGCCCACCTGCTTTGGAATGTCGTAGATTGATGCCATGGCAAGCAATCCAGTGTGTCCATTGGCAAAACCAGCTATGTTGCGCTGCTCAGTTTTCAGTACCTTGACAATCTGGCCATCACGCACCAGCACCACTCCCAGGTCGCCAGTGAATGGCTTGGTATCGAAGTTCTCGACGGTAATCATCACGTTAAAGTCATTAGCACTTTGCGTGATGAGTCGCATGCTCAGCGAGTTATAAAGCGGGCGCTCATAGGTAGTTCCACCCACGGGAGGCTGAATGCCTGTAATAATCTCCTGATCAACATTATATCCACCTGTTCCGCCACCAATACCCAAGTCATCCGGGTCAAGGTGACTCACGAGGAAGTAGCCATTACTGGTGCCATACCATCCCCAGTTGATGTGAACAAAATCCTCGGTGTCATAACCGTCACACACAAAGGCATGGCCACTGCTGCCCACATCGCTAGATGCTGCATAATACACTGGACGGCCTGCATCAAGCTCTGCCTTGATGAACTGCAGCCACTCACTGCTGCTGTAATAGTCACGCTTGCGCATGGTCACAGCCTGGTCATAGGTGAAATATTCGCGCAGCGCGTGAGGCACGTCCATCGAGTGCGCTCCGCTGCCATTCTGCTGATATTCCATATTGACGGCAACACCGAAATGGGCGGCAATCGTGGCTACAGCGTTACCCTGAACAGCGGTATAGTTCACGCCATCATAGGTGGGAAGCATATTGTTCCAGTCGTAGGTAGTGTTGCCAAAGTTGGCTGTCACGCTCTGCCCGTCGACAGTGATGGTCTTGCTCCCTACTCCATGCTCAGGATAACTGTAATAGCGCATTATCTGCGTGGCAGCTGTTGCCACGCAGCCCACATAATAGTGTGTGCCGCTACCATAGGTGGGACACATATCATTATAAGGGCTACCCTGACCCCACAGAATATCGCCAAGCAAAGGTGCGACAACGGGAGTGCCCTGCGAAGTCTGTCGTGCCAGTCCCTGACGGCTAGCGCATGCTTTGACATAAAGTTCATTGAGTTCAAGCCAATAGCGCAGGTTGTCGGGCATGTCGTCATAACTGAAGCTGCCCTCAGTGGAATAGCCCAGAATGGGCTCGGCAGCATCATCGCCGGCAACGATTACAAAACCATGGCCATTAGCACGATTAAATACATAGAGAGAGGCATTGCCGTCGCTTGTCGAGATGCCTCTCCTGGCAACACGTTGCCATTGCGCGTTTCCTGCCTGTGACACTTTGGTTTGAGCAAACTGTGTGGCTACCGCTTCGGCCTTAGCCCAATCAATGGGATTACCCCAAGCCGACATTGCTACTGCAGCCACCATCGCTATAGCCGTAAACAAATGCTTCGAGTTACTCATAATAAGCCTTTTTTATAGATAATCATCAAAGCGCAAATTTAATAAACATTTTGAGAAACAACAATCATTATTATTTAAATAAAAGAACATATTCAAAAAAAATATCTTATTATTCAACAAAAAAATAATGCTTCGATAATTGAATCGAAGCATTACTTTGAATTGTGTTTTTGCTAGATGCGTTGTGCTAAACTACTCCATCTTGAACATGTCCTTGATGCCGCCTATGCTGCCCATGAGATTGCTTGCCTCGTAGGGGAGGTAAACGGTCTTGGTTGCGGGACCTCCGGCGATAGTCTGCAGCGTGTCGATGTAGTTCTTGGCGAGCAGGTAGTTAACAGGGTTGGTGTTAGCTCCCACATTAGTGCTGTTGCGCACAGCCTCCGAAACCTGATTGATTGCGACAGCCTCGGCCTCGGCACGGCGAATGCGAGCCTGAGCCTCACCTTCGGCAGCGAGTATAGCTTTCTGCTTCTCGGCCTCGGCACGGTTGATGGTCGAAGTCTTCTCACCTTCCGACTGCAGAATAACGGCAGCCTTCTCACCCTCGCTAGTGAGGATTGTGGCACGCTTGTTACGCTCGGCCTGCATCTGCTTCTCCATTGCCTGAAGCACGCTTGCCGGTGGCATGATGTCTTGCAACTCAACACGGTTAACTTTCACACCCCACTTGTCGGTAGCGTCGTCGAGCACTGCACGCAGCTTGCTGTTGATGGTGTCGCGCGAGGTAAGAGTCTGGTCAAGCTCAAGCTCACCAATGATGTTACGCAGGGTGGTCTGCGTGAGTTTCTCGATAGCGTTGGGCAGATTGCTAATCTCATACACCGACTTGAATGGATCCACAATCTGGAAATAGAGCAACGCATTAATCTGCATCTGGATATTATCCTTGGTGATAACGTTCTGCTTGTCGAAGTCATAGACTTGTTCACGCAGGTCAATCTTGTTGGTATACACATAACGTCCGTTGGCAAGTGATATGATTGTCTTGGCACGGTCGATAAACGGAATGATGATGTTAATACCTGGCTTGAGAGTAGCATGGTATTTACCCAGTCGCTCCACAATCTTAGTCTCGCTCTGCGAGATGATTACGAGGCTCATCTTAATGAAAATGAGCACCAGCACCACTAGGGTGATTAGGACAATTAAAGAGGTGTTTAATTCCATAAATATAAATAAATTTAGAGTTATTATTTTACATAATTTTTATTCACAGGGTTTTACTGTGATGATAATGCTGTTTATCTCGGTAACCTCAACTCGGGTTCCCTTGGCAATAGCCAAATCATCAACACCGCAGGCTTTCCAAGAATCACCGTCAATCTTAACGCGTCCGTGTCCTCGCTCAGGAATTGTCTCGGTAACCACTCCGCGGCGTCCCACCATTGCATCAACGTTGCTGAGTCGGTCGGGATCCTTGCGATGAAAATACTTGAGAGCCAACGGCCTCACGAAGAGCAGGCACAACAGTGAAGCAATAGCAAACACGATAAGCTGAACCGTAAAACTGGTTCCGAAAGCTGCTACCAGTGCGGTAACAAAAGCACCTATCGAGAAGCACATAATGAAAAAGTCACCCGATGTGAGCTCAAGAATCAGGCAAAGGACACCAATGAGAGCCCAAAATTGCCACAAGTTGGCTTGAAAATACTCAATCATAACTTTATATATTTAAGGATTAATAATTAGCTTTTCTTTAGAACGTGTAAAATTAGTGATTTTTTTCCACTTTTTAAACACTACACTAAAAAAAACGGCAATCTAAAACTCATTAAGCAAAATCCATGCCAAATTATTTATACTATACCACGTTAATAATAAAAAAAACAGTCTGCTCATGTGCAGACTGCCTATAAATTTAACCTACCTATAATTAGAAATGCATTACATATAAGAACCTTCATATGTATCAAAGTAGAAACTCAAACTTCCACCACGCACACTTTTAAAACTACCTTCATAGTTGCTCATATAGCCATTATAAGATTGATAACGACCATCGAATGTTCCAATATACTTACCACGAAGATAAGCTTTTAACACCATGTGACCTCCACCATAGGAAACAACTTTCACTGTACGTCTAACACCATCATCGGTAGTGTAATAACCTGACTTACCATTAATGATTAGAAATACAGTTTGACCTCCCACATTTCCCATTAAATCACAACGAACACGAGATGAAGATTTAGCTATTAACATGTCGTTCTGTGATTTAGCGGTTACTATTGGGGCCGATACTGTAATTAATACTGCGAGTAACGCAAAAATTGATAAGAACCTTTTCATAATTAATTTGGTATTAAAAAGTGAATATATAAATATAGTTTTCAAGGACAAAAATAGCGATTATTTCGTCAACTAACAAATTAATAAATAAAAAAGCTCACCGAATTGTTTTGGTGAGCTATATCTTAATTATAAAATTATTTTATTTAGTGAATCTACGGCCGTTCCACTTAAGCGTCTTCTGTGTTTTCTTTCCGTTATCAGTCCACTTAGTAACAACAATGTCCTTGCCGATGCGTGGCAGTGCATAAGCGCTACCATAGTCTACTTTGAAACCTGGAGCATCACAAAGGACCATCTTCTTAGTTGCATTATTGTAGCGATAGAACGTAATATCGCTTAACTCGGTGAAGATGGGCTTACCATTTTCAAGCGTATTCATATTGTTAAATGCAAACAGTTTGTGTTTTCCGTCAGCCTCGTTCCAATAGCACATCTCCTTACGGTCAACAATGCCTTCATATTTTGTTTCATAAACTATGAAACCGTTCTTCTCATCAATGATAAATTTCTCGCCCTTATTTTGTGGCTGACCTTTGCGGTGCTTAATGAAAGCTTCCCTGAAGGCATTTATTGCTTCCATTCCGCATTCGTCCTCATCGTCCATAGCAGAGAGATAGGCCCACGCAAAGTCGCTGATAGTGGGTTTCGCGCCTTTATAGTTCACTTTAATACCATTTTGAGCCACCATGGCAAGAGCAAAAAAGGCAAACAAGATTGCCAAAGTTTTTCTTTTCATATCAATAAGTTTTTCGTTAGTAAAAACATTTAATTACAAAAACAAATCTCTAGGCAAAGATATACAAATTATTATTATTAAAAAATTATTTAAACCAAATTATACACCACTGTAGAGACTACTCCACTATTTTACTGCTCATTGAAAATTTTTTTTTATTTTTGTGTGACTTTTTTGAGAGTAGTGCGTCTAACGGACAAAAAAAGCTTTTAAAAAACAAAAAAATGAACGAACTAGAAAGCAAATTTGCTCAAACCATCAAGCAGAACAAGAGCACCATATATACTGTGTGCTACATGTTCTCAAAAGATGCCGACGAGGTGAACGACCTCTTCCAAGAGGCGGTCATCAACATGTGGCGAGGATTTGAGGGCTTTGAGAACCGCAGCGACGTGAAAACGTGGATCTACCGCGTCACGCTCAACACCTGCATCTCAATCGACCGCAAGAAGCGCC
>JAEEGG010003359.1_pt1 | contig 39962 bp, 36 predicted proteins | sample 9134161 | NCBI WGS metagenome assembly JAEEGG01 (sample SAMN16246543, study PRJNA631951) | gut metagenome | biome: gut microbiome; feature: rumen; material: CR-attached | host: Bos | place: Iran: Karaj | collected 2018-10 | reverse complement strand
CCATCGGGGTGCCCTCAACCGATTTTATCTCACCAGTGGGAATGTAGAGCGTGTCGCTGGGGGTGAAGTTGTCAGCATTCACATAGAGCACCTGATCATAGCCGGGCTGTGTGAAGTCACCACTCAGGTTGTAATAGTTGTGGTTGGTCTGATTGATGATCGTCGGCTTGTCGGTTTCAGCCTCCCATGTGATGTCGAGGACATTGTCAGAGGTGACCGTATAGGTGGTGATAGCCATCACCTTGCCGGGGAAGCCGTTCTCGCCGTCGGCAGCCACAATCGTCAGCTTCAGTACTGAGTCGCCGATCTGCTCGGCATCGTAAACCTTGTTCATCCAACCAGTGGTGCCACCGCCGTGCAGGCAGTTAGGACCATCATTCTGCTTGAGCTGATACTCCACACCGTCGAGGGTGAACTTACCGTTCTTGATGCGGTTGGCATAACGGCCAACGCTGGAACCGTAGTCGGTGGGGGAGTTGAGGGTGTCAGCATACTGGGCGATGTTGTCGAAGCCGAGAACAACGTCAGTGGGCTTGCCGTCCTTGTCAGGAACAACGAGTGAAACCACGCGTCCGCCATAATTGGTAATACACACCTCCATGCCGTTGGCATTCTTCAGGGTGTAGAGCTTCACGGGCTTGTCCTGAAGGGTGGTGTCGAACTTGGCCGGGTCGAGTCCCGAAACCGTTAATACAGGAGCCTGCTGGCCGCCTGCACATGCAGTGAGCATCAGCGCTGCAGCGCTAAGACTCAGAATGCTACTTTTGAGTACTTTCATTGTTACTAAGCTTTAAGTTGTTTAATGAATGTCTATTTTGGGTGTAAATTTACAACTTATTTCTGAATTGACAATGAAAAAGCAGATAAAAATAAGCGGTAAAGTGTATTTTCTACACCTTACCGCAAATATTTAACCTTTATAAACACAATTTGTGTGTTTAAAGGTAACTTTTAGCAGAGTTTGCGAGAGCCGTCGCTGATGACCACATCATAGACTTTCGGCTCGTGACCGTACTTCTCGTTGAACTTCTTCTTAGCGTCCTCGATGAACTTCTTGTAGAGGTCATTGCGAACGAGGTTGATGGTACATCCACCAAAACCGCCGCCCATGATACGAGAACCGGTAACACCGTTCTCCTTGGCGATATCGTTCAGGAAGTCGAGCTCCTCGCAAGATACCTCGTAGTCCTTCGACAGACCTTCGTGGGTCTTGTACATCAGTTCACCAACCTTCTCGTAGTCGCCTTCGTTGAGGGCTTCGCAAACACCCAGCACGCGGTCTTTCTCACCGAGAACGAACTTTGCGCGCTTGTAGTCTTCAGCGCCAACCTCTTCCTTCACTTCCTCCAGCTGCTCCCAGGTGCAGTCGCGCAGGGTCTCAAATTTACCCTCCGGATGCTTGGCCTGGATGTGCTTCACCACATTCTCGCAAGAGTTACGACGGTCGTTGTAAGGCGAACCGGCCAACTGGTGCTTCACAACAGAGTCGAGCAGCACGAGGCGATAACCATCGGGCTTGAATGGGAAATATTCGAACTCACGGCTGCGACAGTCGAGACGCATCAGACAGCCTGCCTTTCCGAAGACGGAGGCAAACTGGTCCATGATACCGCATTTCACACCACAATAGTTATGCTCTGTTGCCTGACCTGCCAAAGCCATATCCCATTGCGACACCTTATTGTCGCCGAAGATATCGTTCAGACCGAAGGCGAAACAACTCTCCATAGCAGCTGAAGAAGACATACCGGCACCAAGGGGAACATCGCCTGCAAAGGCGATATTGAAACCTTTAACGGGTACGCCTAACTTCTTCATTTCAAGAGCGATACCATAGATATAACGGGCCCATGAAGCACGCGGGCCATTAGGGTCGCTCAACTTGAAGTCGACACGATCTTTCAGGTCGATGGCGTAGGCCATCACGGTATCCTCAGTACCATTAGCGCGCATCTCAGCCATGATGCCTTTGTCGACGGCACCTGGGAAGACGAAACCACCATTATAGTCGGTGTGCTCACCAATCAGGTTGATACGGCCAGGAGAGGTATACACGTTGCCGGTCTTTCCATCAAAGTGCTTGATGAAACGGCTTCTTACAAATTCAATATCCATCATGATAATTTACAATTTGACAATTTAAAATTAGACAATTAATCCACGGGGATGTCGGTGTTGACATTCTTGCAGCCGATGAGGGCATAGAACAGAATGTAGGCCAGCATGGCGATAACGAGCCAGTAGCTGAAAATCGGACCAGCCGACTTAGCCATAGCCTCCTGTATCAACGGCATGATACCACCGCCGACCACCATCGTCATGAAAATGCCAGAGGCTGCTTCGGTGTATTTGCCGAGACCCTCAACAGAGAGGTTGAAGATGCCTCCCCACATAATAGAGGTGCAAAGACCACAAACGGGGATGATGAAACTCTTTGCCGGTACATCGTGTCCGTTGAAGCTGATGGTGACGCTCTCAGGCATGAAGATGGCAATGAGCAGCAGGATGATGGCCACAGTACTCACGGTGGTCAGCTGCAGCTTGGTAGACACCTTGCCAGAGATGGCACTCGAGCAGGCACGTCCGATCATCATCAGAAGCCAATAGGCTGCAGCAAGCGTACCGCCGACAGCCGCAGCACCTTCGAAGCCGAGGTCTGTGACATAGAAATTCAACTCCATGGGAATACCGATCTCAATACCCACATAGAAGAAGATGGCAATGACGCCGAGCAGACAGTGACGGAACGCAATCGGGCTGTGCTCGTACTTAGGCTGTTCCTTTCCGAGTGTCGGCTCTGGGATGGTTACGCGACTGATGATTACGAACGAAATGGCGAATACGGCCATACCGATGAACAGTAGTGGAGCCACATCACTCATACTGGTGTCCTTTGTGACGGTACCTACGAGGATACCTGCCAGCAACGGCGTCAACGTACCAGTCAGCGAGTTCATCGTACCACCGATCTGAATCAGCTGATTACCCTTGTTTCCACCGCCTCCGAGGAGGTTCAGCATCGGGTTGACGACGGTGTTCAGCATACAGACGCAGAAACCACAGATGAAGGCTCCGAGCAGATAGATGAGCAGGTTGAGAGCCACCGGAATGTTGTCATAGGTGAAGACATAGGTGCCAGCACCTACGAGACTCGAAAGATACTGGAACACCAGTCCGATGATACCAACGACCAGTGCTGTCAACGCTGTCTTTTTGTAACCATATTTGATGAGCATCTTACCAGCCGGAATACCCATGAAGAGGTAGGCGGCAAAGTTCATCAGGTTACCCCAAGCCTTGGCAAAGGGATATTCAAATCCCCAGATATTGCCAAATGGTGCACCCATATTCGTCACGAAACTGATCATCGCAAAGATGAAACACATCGTGATGATGGCAATCAGTTTGCCATTGTTCTTTGTTTCTGTCATAATGTTTGGTCTTAAGTGTTGTCTATGTTATTCTACAACGCCGAAACGATAGATCGTCTTCGACTTGTAGCGCTCACCGGGTTTCAGTATGACGCTGGGGAAGTACGGACGATTAGGCGTGTCGGGGAAGTGCTGGGTCTCCAGGCAGACAGCCGAGCGACGCGGGAACGTGCAGCCGTTGGCTCCCTTGTAGCCTGTGGCGAAATTGGCGGTGTAGAGCTGCATACCGGGCTCGGTGGTGTAGCACTCCAGCGTACGGCCGCTCTTGGGCTCCGTAATTCTGGCGGCAAAGCTCAGTTCACCTTCCTCGCGTTTGTTCAGCACATAGTTGTGGTCGTAGCCGTGACCGAAGATAATCTGCTCATTATCAGCATCAATCTCCTGTCCGAAGGTCTTGGGCTTGCGGAAGTCGAACGGCGTGCCTTCTACCTTCAGGATCTCACCGGTAGGAATAGCGGTGTTGTCGGTAGGCAGATAGAAGTCGGCGTTGATCTCGCAGATCTGATCCTCAATCGTTGGTGTAGGATCAGCAGTACCTGTCAGGCTGAAGAAGGCGTGATGCGTCAGGTTCACGATGGTCTTCTTGTTGGTGGTGGCCAGATACTCAATGATCAATTCGTTGAGATCGGTGAATGTGAATTCCACCGTGATGTCCAACTCGCCCGTGTAACCTTCCTCTCCGTATGACGAGATACGGTGGAGTGCGAGTGCACGAGGCCCCATCTGACGAGCATCCCACACTTTGGCGTTGAAGCCTACAGTACCGCCATGAAGGTGGTTGGGCCCATCGTTAAGTGCCAGCTGGTAGTCCTTGCCGTTCAGCGTGAACTGTCCCTTGCAGATGCGGTTACCCCAACGTCCGATCAGTGTCGAGAGGTAGGGCTCGTTGCCGCTCATGAGTTGCTGGATGCTGTCATGACCCTGAATAACGTTAGCTACTTTACCATCCTTGTCAGGTACCATAATAGCACAAATGGCACCGCCATAGTTGGAGATTGCCACTTCATAACCCTTACGATTCCTAAGAATGTACAAATCGGTTTTCTTACCGTTGATAGTGGTCTGGAAGTTTTCTCTCTTCAGACCACACAGATTCGCTGTTTCTGTTGTATTAGCCATAATTGAATTGTTTTTAGTTACAAAACTATCTGTCTGCAAAGTAACAGAAAAAAATTCAAATGGGCAAAGGAAACAACGAAAAAAATGTTGTGGATGTATTAAAAAAAGCTAAACGCAGTTTTTTAGGAAGTCTGCAACCACATAACTGCTACCTCCAATAAACACAAAATCGTCTGCTTTAGCCTGGGATTTCGCCGCAGCATATGCTGCTGCCACACTGGGATAGGTGTCACCCGTCAGCCCTAACTGCTGACCCATCATGTGTAACACATGCTCAGAAACGGCACGATGGTTGTTGGGTTTGGTGAAGAAATAAACCGCTTGTTTGGGCAGCAGTGCCATGATGCCGTCGACATCCTTATCCTCAACTACACCGAACACAATATACATGTTCTTGCATTTGATCTCATTGAGCTGTCGGCTCAGATATTGCCATCCAGCTGTGTTGTGGCCTGTATCGCACACGACGACGGGTGAATTCTTAATGACCTGCCAGCGACCCATCAGTCCTGTGATTTCGCATACACTCTTAAAGCCGGCCCTTATCTCATATCCCTTCGAGGATGACGTTGAATCATCGGTGAAGCGATACAGATAGCCGAAGTCCTCTAGTTTTCTGATGGCCCAGAGTATGGTGTTGGCATTCTTCTCCTGATAGCATCCGCAGAGTTCACCCGTAATCTTTCCATAGCTACGGGTGTCGTAGACCATGTTCGAGTACTGCAGTTCTGCATGCAATACCTCGGGTTGGTCTTCTGCAAAAATAATCGGGGCCTTGTTCTCTTCTGCCACAGCTTCGAAGACAGGACGGGTTTCTGGCAGTGCCTCACCGATGACTACAGGTACACCTTGTTTAATAATCCCAGCCTTCTCCATTGCTATCTGCTCGAGCGAATGGCCAAGCAGCTGCGTATGATCCAGGCTGATGTTGGTGATGACGGACAGGATAGGGGTGATAATATTGGTACAGTCAAGCCTGCCACCAAGTCCTACCTCAATAACAGCAATATCAATCTGCATCTCCTTGAAGTAGGTGAAAGCCATTGCTGTTGTCAGTTCGAAGAACGTAGGTTTCAAAGGCTCAAAGAAAGCCTTGTTTTTCTCTACGAAGTCAACGACGTAGTTCTCGGGGATGGGCTGTCCGTTGATGCGGATACGTTCACGGAAGTCCACCAGATGGGGGGATGTGTAGAGACCTACCTTATAGCCACACTGTTGCAGGATAGCTGCAATGGTGTGTGCGCAGGATCCTTTTCCATTGGTACCCGCAATGTGGATGCTACGGAAGGATCTGTGCGGATGGCCGAGATGCTCATCAAGTGCAAGCGTATTCTCCAAGCCTTCTTTGTAGCCGCTGACCCCTTGTTTCTCAAACATCGGTGTCTGCGTGAACAGATAGTTGCAGGTCTCTTGATAGGTCATGTCAATTTATAATCTGACAATTTGCGATTTAATTGAAGTAGTTCTTGAAGCGCTGGAAGATGGAGTCCTTCGTCTGCTTGTCGCCCTTGAAGTTGTCGGAGTTCTTGAATTTCTCCACCAGTTCCTTCTCCTCTCGGCTAAGTGTCTTGGGGATATACACACTGATGTTGACCACGAGGTCACCCTTGCCTGAGCCATAGCCCTGTACTGCGGGCAGTCCCTTGCCACGCAGACGGAGCGTCTTTCCTGGCTGCGTGCCGTTTTCTAATTTCACCTTCAGTTTCGTGCCGTCGATGGTGGGAACTTCCACTTCGCCGCCAAGGGCTGCTGTTGGGAAGTCGAGCAGGAGATTAAAGATCAGGTCATTGCCGTCGCGGATGAAGGTGTCGTTCTCGGCTTCTTCAATGAATACCTGTATGTCGCCTGCGATGCCGTTGTGCTTACCGGCATTTCCTTTTCCGGGTACATTCACCACCATACCTTCTGCCACACCTGCGGGAATGTTGATCTCCACCACTTCCTCGCCTTTCTCGACACCTGTACCGCCACAATGCTTACACTTGTTCTTGATCACCTGACCTTCACCGTGACAGTTAGGACAGACACTCTGCTGCTGCATCATACCGAAGATGCTCTGGGTGGTGTGGGTGATGACACCGCTACCATGACAGGTGGCACACTGTTCCTTGCCGCTGCCGGCCTCCGCGCCAGAACCGTTGCAATGGGGGCAGGCGATATCCTTGCGCACCTTGAATTTCTTGGTGACGCCCTTATTGATTTCCTCCAGCGTCAGTCTTACTTTCAGACGAAGGTCGCTGCCGCGATGCTGCTGCGGACGGCGTGCGCCACCTCCGAAGCCGCCAAAACCGTGACCGCCGAAGATATCGCCGAACATCGAGAAGATATCGTCCATGTTCATCGAGGCACCACCGAAATCGCTGAAGTCGAAGCCGCCCATACCCGGACCATTAAAGCCGAACTGGTCGTACTGCTGACGCGTCTTCGGATCATGCAGCACATTATAGGCCTCTGCAGCCTCCTTGAATTTCTCCTCGGCTTCCTTGTCGCCAGGATTACGGTCAGGGTGGTACTTGATGGCTATCTTACGATAGGCTTTCTTAATCTCGTCTTCCGAGGCGGTCTTCTCGACCCCAAGCACCTCATAATAGTCTCTTTTCTGTTGTGCCATGTGTTGTTATTGTCCTACGGCCACTTTCGCGTGGCGGATTACTTTGTCGTTTAGTTTATAGCCTTGTTGCAGACAATCGATCACCTTGCCTTTCTTGTCGTCACCCATACCGGGAACCATAGCTACGGCCTCATGGACATCGGTGTCGAAGTCGGCATCTTTTGTCTCAATCTTGCTCACGCCTTGTGCCTCAAGGGTCTTCATGAATTTCTGATGAATCAGTTCCATACCCTCGCGCAGCACTGCCGGATCATCGGTCTTGGCACCATTCTCGATGGCGCGCTCCATATCGTCGAGCACGGGTAGGATGGCAGTGATGAACTTCTCACCACCATTCAGTATCAACTCTGCACGCTCCTTCAACGTGCGCTTGCGGTAGTTCTCAAACTCTGCCACAGAGCGGAGCCACTTGTCTTTCAGATCGGCATTCTCCGCCAGCGCAGCCTCTAAGGGATCTTTTTCCTCAGATACCTCAGAATTATCAGAGTTTTCGGAGTCCTCTGAGGATTCTGAATTTTCAGATTTCTCTGCCTGATTGTCAGTCTCTTCTACGGGAGCCTCTTCCAAAGTCTCCTCGTCTTCAATATGAATATCTTTTTCTGTCATAATAGCGTTGTTTTAACTCTTGCTAACCTCAATGCAAAAACCGTGCCATTTAAGCATACATCTTGGCTTTTTGCTCCTTGATGGCTTCATCATAGATATAGTCATCGTAGGTCATCAGCTTGTCGATAGTGCCCTTAGGTGTCAGTTCGATGATGCGATCAGCAACGGTGTTTATAAACTCATGGTCGTGCGATGCGAAGATGATATTACCCTTGAACTGTATCAGGTTGTTGTTGAAGGCCTGGATACTTTCGAGGTCGAGGTGGTTCGTGGGCGTGTCGAGAATCAGGCAGTTAGCATTCTTCAACTGCATTCTGGCAATCATGCAGCGCATCTTCTCACCTCCTGAAAGTACGCAGACTTTCTTCTGTATATCTTCATCCTTGAAGAGCATACGTCCCAGATATGATTTCATCGTCACCTCATTGCCCGGACCCCACTGCGAGAGCCAGTCTACGAGGTTCATCTCACTCTGGAAGAACGACGTGTTGTCGAGTGGGAGATAGGCGGTGGTGATGGTGACACCCCACTTATAGGTGCCGGCATCAGCCTCGCGGTTGCCGTTGATGATTTCAAAAAGGGCGGTCATCGCTTTCGGGTTGTGAGAAAGGAATACCGTCTTCTGACCTTTTTCGATGGTGAAGTTCACATTGTCGAAAAGCACGGTACCGTCCTGGTCTACAGCCTTCAGACCTTCTACTTCCAGAATCTGTGTGCCAGGCTCTCGTTCCATCGAGAAGATGATGCCCGGATACTTACGTGTTGAGGGGGTGATTTCCTCTACATTCAGCTTCTCCAACATCTTCTTGCGCGATGTGGTTTGCTTCGATTTTGCCACATTGGCAGAGAATCTGCGGATAAACTCCTCCAACTGTTTGCGTTTCTCATCGGCCTTCATCTTCTGGTTCTGAGCCTGACGCAGGGCTAGCTGCGAACTCTCATACCAGAACGAGTAGTTACCTGAGAAGAGTGTCACCTTGTTGAAGTCAATATCGACGGTCTGTGTCGAGACGGCATCCAGGAAGTGACGGTCGTGAGACACCACGAGCACACACTGTTCCAGATTCGAGAGATACTCCTCCAACCACTGTACGGTGTCGAGGTCGAGGTCGTTGGTGGGCTCGTCGAGCAACAGGTTGTCGGGATGTCCGAACAATGCCTTGGCCAGCATCACGCGCACCTTTTCGTTGTTTGAGATGTCCGACATCTGCTTATAGTGTTGTCCCTCGCTGATGCCCAGGTTCTGCAACAGCTGTGCAGCTTCGCTCTCTGCCTCGTAGCCGTTCATCTCGGCGAAGGCCATTTCCAGTTCAGCGGCTTTCACACCGTCTTCCTCTGTCATTTCGGGCTTGCTGTAAAGGGCCTCACGCTCCTTCATGTTTTCCCACATGGGCTTGTGACCCATCAGCACGGTGTCCATCACTGTGAAGGCATCGTATTTGAAGTGATCCTGCTCCAGCACGCTCATACGCTCGCCGGGCAGCATCTCCACCGAACCCTTGTTCGGCTCCAGTTCACCACTGATAGCGCGCAACAGCGTTGACTTGCCCGCACCATTGGCACCGATAATGCCGTAAATATTACCACTTGTAAACTTCAAGTTCACATCCTTATAGAGAACCTTTTTCCCGAATTGGATAGCCAGATTTGTGACTGTAATCATCTCTTCCTTATACCTTATTATATATATACTACTGAATGAGGGTGCAAAGGTACGAAAAAAACGTGAATAGTGAATCGTGAATAGTGAAAAATTTGCTGCCGCCTGCATATTTTCCCATTTTCAATGTTCAATGTTCAATAAAAATACGTAACTTTGCACCCAAAATCAGCAGATATGAGATATAATGCAGGATATAACCGTGAGGGAGAGTACGACCATTTCGTTGTCTCTGAGCCGATGCCGTTGCTCGAATGGTTGTTGGCGAATGTGCCACAGTCGAAGTCGAAGATCAAGGCCACGCTGCAAGGACGAGGCATCAAGGTGAACGGTAAGACGGTCTCACAGTTCGATTTCCCTTTGGAGAAGGGCATGAAGATAGCCGTAAGCAAGACCAAGCGTAACCAGAAGGGCTTCAAGAGCCGTTGGGTGAAGATTGTGTATGAAGATCGTTGGTTGATTGTTGTCGAGAAGGCAGAGGGTATTCTCTCGATGGCTGCAGGCCATTCGACGTTGAACGTGAAGAGCGTGCTTGACGATTATTTCAAGAAGTCGCGTCAGAAGTGTACAGCGCATGTGGTCCATCGGCTTGATCGCGATACCAGCGGACTGATGGTCTATGCAAAGGATATGGAGACGGAGCAGATTTTGGAGCACCATTGGCACGAGATCGTCTACGACCGTCGCTATGTGGCCGTCTGTTCGGGAGAAATCGCAGAAGACGATGGCACGATAGAGAACTGGCTGAAAGACAACAAGGCTTACGTCACCTATTCGTCGCCCGTCGACAACGGCGGCAAGTATGCCATCACCCATTACCACGTGTTGGCCCGTACGGCTGAGCACTCGCTCGTAGAATTCAAGTTGGAGACAGGCCGCAAGAATCAGATCCGTGTTCATTCTGCCGATATGGGACATCCCGTCTGTGGCGACCCGAAATACGGCAATGGCGACGATCCGTTGCATCGTCTCTGCCTCCATGCCTGGCTGCTTTGCTTCCACCATCCGGTAACGGGTGAACCCATGGAGTTTGAGACGCCATTACCAACTGCTTTTAAGAAAATGTTCTGATTATGGAGAATATTGGTTATTATATTTTTATTCTGGTGGCCATCATTGTTGCCTTTCTGATTATCAAGAAGGTGACGACGTGCTTGATCCGTTCCATCGTATTGATTGTGCTCGCCGCTGTGTTGGGATATATCTATTGGATGTATCTCAGGTAGTCTCTTCGCTCGGTTTTGTTTCTTCGGCGAAGATTGTCTCGAAGGTCTCGCGCAGCTTCTGAGGGTTGGCAATGAGCTGGCGCAGTTCATTGAGACTACGCTCATTGGGGGAGTGGGGAAGCCATAAACGGATATAGCCGTTGATGGAGTATTTCTCGTCGAGATGCTTCTTGAAGCGTTTCCAGTGTCCTTCCTTATCCAGTTGGGGATAATTGCCCAGTCCATACTGGATGGTACGGCGGATGACGATGTCGACGCTGATATCCCTGTCAGCCTCTGCCACAATCTTGCCATACAGACTTCTGGGTGCATGACTGGCTGAGGCACGATGATCTTCCACCGCCTCTTTCATGATCTTAATCTGTTCAGGCGAGAACCATTTCTTCAGTCTGGCATCGTTGGCGAGTATCTTTCCGCCCGTAAGGTGGTGTACGGCTCTGGGCCCCGACATCCCTAGGTCGTGATAGGCTGCGATGACGTAGGCCATATTAATGTCGGCACCAGTGGTCTTCACCATCTCTAGCGAACGGCGTATTACACGGGTGACATGCTCCAGATTGTGGGCACGATCAAAGTCGGAGTAACGGGGCAGAATCTGAGTCTCAACGAATTCCACCAGATCGAGGCTTGGGCTATTGGTTATCATAGATAAGTCTGTATTTTGATGCAAAGATACGAAATAAATCACAATTAATAATGCATAATTCATAATTATTTTGTATTTTTGCACGAAAATTAGTGGAAATTATGATGGAAGAGAAGAGAATTGAGACCAATTCGTTGAAGGCTTGGCTTTTGGCAGCACGTCCGAAGACCTTATCAGGCGCAGCTGTTCCCGTGATGATTGGTGTGTCGTTGGCCTATGTCGATGCCAAGACCTATGGCGACGATGTGTTCAGTTGGGTGGCAGCTGTTCTGTGTTTCCTCTTTGCTTTTATCATGCAGATCGATGCCAATTTCATCAACGACTTCTTCGACTTCGCCAACGGTACCGATAATGTTGAGACACGCTTAGGTCCTCGTCGGGCTTGTGCGATGGGGTGGGTGAAACTCGACTCGATGAAGAAGGCCATCGCCGCCACTACCTGTCTTGCCTGTATTGTTGGCTTGCCATTGGTGTATTGGGGAGGTCTGGAGATGATCCTCGTCGGTTTGGTCTGCATTGTGTTCTGTTTTCTCTATACCACCCATCTGTCGTATATGGGTCTTGGTGATGTGCTGGTGTTGGTGTTCTTTGGCATCGTACCTGTTTGCATTACCTATTACGTACAGTACCACACCGTCACGTGGGAAGTGTTTCTCGCCTCTGTAGCCTGTGGTCTGGTGATCGATGCCTTATTGCTGGTGAACAATTTCCGCGACCGCGATACCGACCGTGAGGCGGGCAAGAACACGCTCGTGGTGCGCATCGGTGCGAAGGGAGCCCTGCAATGTTACTTAGGTGTCGGCATCGGCGCAATGATCTTAGGCCTCACCTTCCTGATGAACGGTCATCCGTTGGCATTCTTCCTGCCCTTCGTCTATCTGATTTTCCATGTGTATACTTATCTGAAAATCAAACGGATAGATAAAGGAAAGGCGCTGAATATCTGTTTGGGAGATACAGCGCGCAATATCTTTATTTACGGTGTTTGTGTCGCAGCGGGTCTGCTCCTAGTCTAGGAAATCCTAGGAGATCCTAGGACATCCTAGGTGTTCCTAGGGCCTCCTAGTTAAAGAAGGGCCACGATACACCCATGTGCAACACCTGACCGTTCATCGGATAGTGTGGTGTGGTAAAGTATCTTCTGTTGGCAGAGTTGTAAAGCACATTACTCATCATCACAAAGAAACGCACGCCTTTTAACTTCATGTTGGCATAGACATCGACGAAGGGGAATTCGCCTATCTCCTCGCGACTAGCTGCATTCTTCTGCACGGCAAACTGGTTGAGTGCCGGACAGAAATCAGGTGCCTCGTATTTCGTGAAATAGGTCACATTGCCGCCCAACTCTACATCGAGCACGCGGGCAATCTTGAACTTCAGGTAGAGGTTCGAGAAGATGTTCAACGCGGGCAAAGGCAGTACATCTTTGTTGCTGGAGTTCTGATAGGTGATGATGTTCTCCCAGTTCAATATGCCGAGACGGAAGTTTTGGAATAGCTGGGCTGTGAGCAGGTTGATGTTACCGCCTTCCTGATAAACGCTTGCCGTCATGTTTTTACGTCCGTTGATGGCATTATTGGCATCGGTATTATAGGTATAGTCGTAGCTCATGCCGAAGTAGGTGTAGTTCTGTACCTCCTCGACGGCCAGTCGCAGACGGGTATTAGTCAGAGAATATGCCAGATTTCCCTCAATCCTTGTGCGCATCTCCTGTTTAAAGTCGTTCTGACGGTCCCACCACAGATGCTGTGAGTGGTAACGGCGATAGAAGAACGAGGGATTCATACGGTGGAAGAAGGCCTTGGCGGCCACGCGTACAGTGTCCTTGAAGAGGGCGAATTTCAGTTCGGTATCGAAGTCGAGCTTCAGCTGACTGGCATCCTCGCCTGCCAACCAGAACTCACCTGTGAGGTTGAAGTGCAGGGTCTCACCCTGCGTCTTGTTCAATTGTCCGCCCACACTCACGTTATGCTCTGTCCATCGCTGTAGAAAGGCGGAGGTACCGAGGGTGTCGGGCATATCATAACGACGGTACTCATGGGTGACGAATGCCTTCAGTCCTGCCTTCATATATTTGTTGAAGCCCTCGAGCAGTGCCAGTCCCAGAGTGTTCTTCACCTGGAAGTGCTTGTTGATGTCATCAATGCTGTCGCCACCTTGGGTATAATGGCTGTTGAGATAATATTCATAAGGGACTTGATAGGCCTGGTAGATACGCTTATAGTTGTGCAGCTCCAATGTGTGTATGATGCTCGTCACAGGCACGTATTCCCGCTTCATCGTGGCGTCGATGGAGTCCTGAATGGCCTGCAGACGGTTCAAACTGTCAAGTTTCTCCTGACTGTCCACCTGGATTCGGGTCGTGTCCACAGCAGCGTCGGTCTTATCCTTGGGAGGCTCAATACCGGCGATGGCAGCACCCTCTGGACGACCTTTCGGGGCCTCTGTCGGACGACCTTTCGGTGCATCCTTGCCTTCCTTCTTCAGCTCCTGCTGTTCCTTTTCTTGTTGGGAGGCCTTGGCAAACTCACGGGCCTTGATTTCTTCCTCAGTCATCGGCACCTGACGATAGAAGCCGATGTTATAACGATGACTCAGAAAGAGGTGCAGGTTGTCGTTACGGTTCCAGTTCTGTGTGAGCACCGTGGGGATTTCATTATCTGAATAATCGTCGGTAAAGGATTCCGGGTGCTGGATATACTCGTCGTTGGTGATACCACCGTTTTCAGTAGCCTTCTGGTGGTTCGTCGAGAAGAGGAAATGCGCGTTGTAGCGGTCGCCCAGATAGCTGGCGAAGAGTGAACCGTTGAAGTGCGACACGCTCTGACTGGCGTAGTAGCCTCGGGCGTAGTCATAAGTCATCTGGAATCCGACACCCAGGCGTTTGTTCACATTCACGGCAAATTTCGCGTCGAGCCTGTCCTCACCGTTCTGTTTGTCACCGCAGTTGTCGTAGGTCAGGAAGGTGAGGGGCGAAAGGGTGTTGGTAAACTGAAACTCATCGGGATCCCTCATGAAGAAGGAGTAGGGGTCGGTGAAGATAAACGAACTACTCTCCTTACGGTCGATGTAGATACGGTTCTCGCGGGCGGAATAGTTGTTGCCGATAGTGTTGTATTCCCCATACTTGCCCATATTGTAGAGCGATTGGGGGAACAGGTGGTGCAGTGTGTCGGGCTCTGTGGGGATCACATTGCCGAACTTCCGGTCTACGGTCCACACCCTCATTCCCTTGGGCACCTCCTTGTTCTTCGAGGTGGTGTCGTTGTTGTGCTTGTTGAAGTTCTGGTTGCGCTGCGTCACGTTGCCCATCTCGTCAATCTGGTTAAAATTGTCCTGCGCCATCAGACCCTTGATGGCGAACAAGCCGAGCAGCACTATAATCAGTCTTTGCATCATTTGTTGAACATTCGCATGGAGGCTTCCGCCATCTTAAAACACATGGCGATGAGGATAATGATGGTACCCTTCATCTTGTCATCGGTGAGGTAGATCACCACGCCCACTACGGCCACGATCATAAAGATCAGGTTCAGCACTTGGCGAATGCGGTCTTTGTTCATTTCTCGTTCAGGAGTGCAGTAAACTTGTTGAATATGAAGTCCTTACGGTCGATGGTCTTCCTGCGGAACTTGGCCGAGAGCTTCAGCAGCTTTGTGCGCTTCTTGTTGACGGCATACTTGTCGGCAATCCATTCCTCAGCCGTATAATGCGTAGGGTCGCGTTCCAACTCGTAGTCGTAGCTCACACGGGTCATCTGCACGTCGGCCTTCCCGTCGCTGCAGTTCACGATGAGCTGGAAGTTCAGCACCGTACGGTCCAGTGAGAGGGCAGTGTTCTTGAAGACGAGCCACTCGTGGAAGATGGCACCCAACTGGTGGTTGGCCTGATCCTGAATGGCCACCTTACTCCGGTCTTCCATCTGGTTCTCTTCTTTCACCATCTTGTTGAGCTGCGCCAACAGGATGTCGTAGATCTGCTGGGCGCTTTTGCCAGGAGCTTCGATTACTTTCTGCCAGCAAACCTTTCCGTCGACCTCTGGAACAGCGCCTTCTGCCAGATACTTGGCATCGGGGTTTGCCTTCTCTACGGGTGCCTGTTCTACTCTTTCCCAAGTGTTGTCCTGTGCTGCGGCCATCATGGGCATTGCCATCAGCAGGGTTATCAAAATCTTTTTCATCGTTACCTTATTTATAAATATGGGTGCAAAAGTACAATATTTTTTTAAACTATTGTCCCTTTAACTCCCCTTTAACTTCTCTTTAACTTCCCTTTAACTCCAATTCGTTCTGCAATCTGAACACTTCGTCGCGGTATTGTGCGGCCTGCAGGAAGTCCAATTGCTTGGCGGCCTCCTTCATCTTGCGGGTGGTTTCGAGCAGCAGCTTCTGCAGTTGTTCGCGTGTCATCTGTCCGATAATCGGGTCGGCGGTCATCATGGCGCCAGCGCTGCCGCTTTCTGCCGCTACGTTGATGTCGCGCATCAGTTCCTTCGTATCGGCGCGGTTCTCCTTCCGCAGAGAACTCATGCTCAGGTTCTTCACAATCTGTGTTGGAGTGATGCCGTGGGCCTCGTTGTATTGTATCTGTTTTGTCCTTCGGCGCAGCGTCTCGTCGATGGTCAGCTGCATTGAGGCGGTGACGGTGTCGGCATACATGATCACCTTGCCGTTCACGTTTCTCGCTGCACGACCGGCTGTCTGCGTCAGACTGCGGTGGTTGCGCAGGAATCCTTCCTTGTCGGCATCGAGGATGGCCACGAGCGACACCTCTGGCAGATCCAATCCCTCACGCAGCAGATTCACGCCTACCAACACATCATAGGTACCTTGTCGCAGTTCGGTGAGAATCTTCACACGGTCTAGTGTCGACACGTCGCTATGGATATAGGCGGTGGCGATGTGGTGGTCGAGCAGATAGCCGCTCAGTTCCTCGGCCATGCGTTTTGTCAGTGTGGTCACGAGCACGCGCTCCCCCCGATGACTGCGGGTGAGGATCTCGTCCATCAGGTCGTCAATCTGATTCTCGCTCTTGCGCACCTCTATCTCGGGATCCAACAGTCCAGTGGGTCTGATCACTTGTTCCACCACGACACCTTCTGCCTCTTCCAGTTCGTAGTCGGCGGGTGTGGCGGAGACATAGATCACCTGATTGATCATCTCATGGAACTCCTCGAAGGTCAGCGGGCGGTTGTCGAAAGCCGCTGGCAGACGGAAACCGTATTCCACGAGATTGGTCTTGCGGGCGCGGTCACCGCCATACATCGCGCGTATCTGTGGCACCGATACATGACTCTCGTCGATGATCATCAGATAGTCGTCTGGGAAGAAGTCCAACAGACAGTAGGGTCTTTCGCCAGCCTTTCGCCCGTCGAAGTAGCGGCTGTAGTTCTCAATGCCCGAGCAGTGGCCCAGTTCCTTGATCATCTCCATATCGTACTCCACGCGCTCCTTGATGCGTTGCGCCTTGATGCCGTCGCCGAGTTCCTCGAAGTAGGCCACTTGTTGCATCAGGTCGTCCTGTATCTCACGGATGGCGATATTCGTCTGTTCTTGCGAAGTCATAAAAAGGTTGGCGGGGTAGAGCTGATATTCTTCGAAGCGGGCCAGTCGGTCGAAGGTGACGGCGTCCACCTCTTCGATGGCATCGATCTCATCGTCCCAGAAGGTCACACGGAGCACCACCTCGCTGTAAGCCATTGCGATGTCGACAGTATCACCTTTCACGCGGAAGTTGCCACGTTGCAGATCCACATCGTTGCGTACGTAGAGAGCGGTGACCAAATTCCTTAACAGCATGTTACGGTCCAGTTTCTGACCGACATGCAGCCTGATGACATTCTCCTGTAAGGCTACCGGACTGCCCATACCGTAGATACATGATACAGATGATACAACAACCACGTCCTTCCTGCCTGACAATAAGTTAGATACGGCAGAAAGTCTCAGACGATCTATTTCCTCATTGATGGCGAGGTCTTTCTCGATGTAGGTATCGCTGGCGGGCAAGTATGCTTCGGGCTGGTAATAGTCATAATAGCTGACATAATACTCTACGGCATTCTCTGGGAAGAATCCCCTCATCTCGTCGTAGAGCTGGGCGGCCAGCGTCTTGTTGTGACTCAGGATGAGGGTAGGGCGGTTCACCTGTGCGATGACGTTCGCCATCGTAAAGGTCTTTCCCGAACCCGTCACACCGAGCAGCACCTGCGACTGGTCGCCGCGCTGCAATCCTTCCGTCAGTTCCCTGATGGCCTCAGGCTGGTCACCTGTGGGCTGATAGGGAGAAGTTAATTTGAAATCACTCATAATAAGGTGCAAAGATACTAAAAAATTGATAATTGATAATGGAAAATGGATAATTATTGAAAAAAACTTTGTTATTTTGCCGAAAAATCGTAACTTTGCACCCCGATATGAAGAAATGTATCATAATAGGTTCGTGCGCGATGCTGTTTTTGTGCAGCTGCGCAGGAGAATTCAACAGGGTCTACAAGTCGGCTGACGACCACTACAAGTACGAATATGCCAAGGAGGCTTTCGCCATTAATAAGTTCCAGCAGGCATCGGTCTTGTTGGAGCAGCTTGTGACTGTCAAGAAGGCCAGCGAAGATGCCCAGGAATGTCTCTACATGCTGGGTATGGCGCAGTACTGCAACGGCGACTTCGAGGCTGCTTCTGTCACCTTCAAGAAGTATTGCAGCAGCTATCCGCGTGGTATCTACGCCGAGGCGGCTGCCTATTACATAGGACAGGCGCTTTATGAGAGTGCTCCCGAGCCCCGTCTCGACCAGACACCCACCGTTGGTGCCATCAATGCCTATCAGAACTTCCTCGACCTCTATCCCGACTCGAAGCTGCGTCCCGCTGCCCAGAAACGACTCTACGAACTGCAGGACAAACTCATCATGAAGGAGTATCTGTCTGCTGAGCTTTACTATAATCTCGGCGGCTATTTCGGCAATATCAACAAGAACGACGAGAGCAACTATACCTCGTGTATCATCACGGCCCAGAATGCGCTGAAGAGCTATCCCTACTGCTCTATCCGCGAGAAGTTCGCCCTGCTTATCATGAAGAGCAAGTTCGAGTTGGCCGAGAATAGTACCGAGGATCGCCGTCTCGACCGTTACCGCGATGCTGAGGACGAGTGCTATGGCTTCATCAACGAGTATCCCGACTCGAAGGATGTTCGCACCGCCGAGAAGTTCATCGCCAAGTGCAAGAAAGTCATTAAGGACTAAATAGTCAAATAGTAAATAGTCAAATAGTCAAATAACAAAATGGATTACAAGAAATCAAAAGCACCGGTTAATACCGTGACCCGTAACATTATGGACCTCTGCAAGGATACCGACAATATCTACGAGAGTGTAGCCATCATTGCCAAGCGTGCCAATCAGATCAGCGCCCAGATCAAGGAGGACCTCTCCAAGAAACTGGCTGAGTTCGCTTCTTACAACGACTCTCTCGAGGAGGTGTTTGAGAACCGCGAGCAGATCGAGATCTCACGCTATTACGAGAAGCTGCCGAAGCCCACGCTGCTGGCAACACAGGAGTTCATCGAGGACAAGGTCTATTGGCGTGACCCCTCTCGTGAGAATCAGATGTACGATTAATCACGTTAGGTTTCCGTTCTTATGTGGCAACGTAAACAGACCATTTATCTGATAGTGGCCGTCATCCTGACGGTCATTTGTCTGTGTTTGCAGATTGGTTCCTTCAACCTCGGTGGCGTCGATGTGGCCCGTGTCTACAACCTCTGGTATACCGACCCCATCGGCAAGCATCATTTCGATGTGTGGCCGCTGATGGCCATCCTGCTGCCCACCGCAGCCCTCGGAACCTATACCATCTTCATCTTCCGCAACCGCAAGGCGCAGGCACTCTTCTGCGCCCTCAATGCGTTGCTGATTGTTGGATGGTACATCTGCTTTGTCGTCGTGGGGCATGTCGCTGGCAATCATGCCTGGGGCGCTGTCGACTTCCGTCCTGAGTGGCCCGCCGTGCTGCCCGCCATCGCCCTCATCCTCTATCTGTTGGCCCGCCGTGCCATCCGAGCCGACGAGAAACTCGTCCGCTCCCTCGACCGCATTAGATAATTACACAGAAGGAACCGTCCCTATTGTGTAATTTTACGCTATCCCGCATGACTGCCCGTCAGTTGTGCGGGAATATTTTTGTATCAATATTTCAAAGAACAATTGTCGGACTCATTTTTGCGCTCTGCCTAGGAAACACGTGTCCGCGCGCTAGGAAATTTTTGTTGCTCAGGTAGGCCGCAAATTTCGCCTTTTTTCGTCGACAATGCAAAGGTACGAAAATTTCAAAGCGCTTCCAAATTATTTCTTCAAAAAAGCACGCAAAAAAGCACGCAGTGTGTTTTTAGGGGTAAAATTGGTACAGATGGCAGATGGCAGTTTTCTCACGAGTACTATTCCATTCTAAAACAAAAAACTACTTTATATATAATATATATATTATATATAAAGTAAAATTATTACACATCAATTTCTCTCCCTTCAATCACCTCGTTCCCTAAAAAACTGCCATCTGCCATCTGCCATGCTTAAGGGAATCAAATGTCAATGTAGTATGTTGGAGAGAATTGTAATTTAACGTGCTTTTTTCTTGCGAAAATTTGGAGGTTTCGGAAATAATCTGTATATTTGCAACCAAATAGATAATAATGAATAAATTAAGAACCATACTAACCATTTTGCTGGCCCTCAGTGTGTTATCGGGCTGGGCTGCTGACGCGAAGATCCTTGCACAGAGCGAGGGCAGCATATCGTTTGTAGTGGATGAGAACCTGAAGGATGTGGAGCAACATTTCTTCACCTACGATGGCGCGTGTCTGGCCAAGCGGCTGATAGTCGACGATCATGTGAAGTATGAGGCTCACCACATCATAGCCAGCAGCTTTGCTGACGAGAGCAGGCTGGTATATCACGGCAAGGATGCCTTCTACCGCGCAATTGTGAAGGCCTATGCCCAGCATAAGTCGGTGACGCTGTCGCCGGATATGATCTGGCTGCTGATCAGTCAGGGCTTCGCGCGTTATGTGAATGCGCATGCTGAGGCGCTGCGACCACAACTGGTGGATCATGAGGGCAAAATCAATCTGGTGGTGGAATCAGACAAGGATGTGCTCTCGGAGAAAGCCGACTGGCCGAAAATGATCGGCGACTTTACCTCGCAGATTGAACGCTATACCCAAGGCGACATTGCCAATACCATCACCGCCAACTTCTCGACGACGGGGCTGACGGAGCGCGTGGCCTCGCAGATCACACTGATGGACGCGATGAAGTCGTACTTCGAATATGTTGTGGTGTATATGGGCTGCGGTATCCCCAGCATCACGCTGCTGGGCACGCCCGATGACTGGCGGGAGGTGATGGAGAAGACCCAGAAGTTGGGTGCATACGGGCTCGAAGAGTGGACGAAGAGTTTGGAGCCGATTCTGACGGCGTTTGTGAATACTGCCGAGGGCAGGCCCGACCAGCAGTTCTGGAAGAGCATGGTGAAGCAGAATCGTCCTGACGCGATGCAGGGCGGGGCCTGCGACGTGAGGGAGCCGACGCAGCTCGACGGATGGATATTGAAACTGTTCCCCGACGAGAACGGACAGACGCTCGAAAAGGTGGCTCATACCAAGGAAATGGAGTCGGAAATGGTACGCACGCCCTTTAAATACCAGGTGATAGATCCTACAACTGGCATGTTGCTCAACGAGTGGCCAATGGAACTCTGGGCGGGATTCATCGGTGCTCAGGAGGATAAACAAACGAATATGGTAACCCCGAAGATTGGTTGGATGGTGCGTGTGACGGAAACCGACGAGGAGACGCTGAAACAACTGAAGAAACTGAACAATGAATGGGGCATAAACCTTCGCGTGAAGGAGGTGCCGGAGGTGCTGAAGCAATTGAAGCATATCAAATCGCTGGAGTTGGAGTTCACGGATGAGGTGACGCTGCCCGACTGGTTCTTCAACGCGGATATTGAGAGCCTCACTATCCGCGGCAAGATGTCGGAGAAGATAAGGGAGAAACTGAAGAACCGATACCCCAAAGGCCATTTATGGAACAATTCAAATTGGGATACGTTCAGGTTATATTAAAGAAACAGACTGAAATAAACATGAATTTAATTAAATTTTGAAAAGTATGAAAAAACTGGTTGTAACTTTGATTGTGATGTTGGCATTCGCAGCGAATGCTGATGCACAGGGCATCTTGGGCCGATTGAAGGACCGTGCCGTGAATGCTGCCAAGAACGCAGTAGAACGCAAAGTAGAGGACAAGGTGACGCGCGAGACCGACGATGCGATGGACGATGTGCTCGATGGCAAGAAGTCGAAGAGCTCGAAGAATGACGATGCGGGCGATGATGATGAGGCTACACCTGCTAAGAAGAAAAAGTCTGCTCAGGGCGAGGAAAACAAGAGCGACTTCGTTCCTGGCACCGTCGTGATTTTCGAGGACAACCTTCAGGGGGAGAAGTTGGGCGAGTTCCCCTCTAAGTGGGACTTGATCGAGAATAATGCCGAGGTTGCCAAGATGAACGGTAAGATGGCCATCAAGTTTGAGCATGGCTCCAATACGCAAATCACGCCGCTCATTAAGGATGGTAACAAGAAGTACCTGCCCGAGTTCTATACCTTGGAGTTCGATTTCTTCGCCACAGGCAAGGAAGACACCAACACGGCCTATAATCTGTATTTAAACCCAACTGAAGGCGACAGAAGTAGGATTTGGTTTAGTCAGGACAGAATGGACTGGTACATCATGAAGCCGAATGGTGATGAGCAGATTGATGGAAACAAGTCTTTGGAGGACATCATGGAACTGAACGACTGGAACCATTTCGCCCTCTCTTTCAACAAGCGTGCCTTGAAGGTTTATGTCAACAACAAGCGCATCATCAATATCCCCAATGCCAAGGCTATGGACTGGTTCTCTGTCGAGACGGAGTTCTGGGAGGATCATATTGATTATATTACCAATATCCGTTTGGCTAAGGGTGGCGTAGAACTCTATGATCGTAATGAGCAGAGTATGACTGCCGTTGAGAAGGCCATTGCCGAGACGGGTAAGTTTGTGACGAACAACATCCTCTTCGAGACGGGCAAGGCTACGCTGAAGCCGGAATCGATGGCGGAGATTCAGAAGGTGGCCGACTATATGAAGAAGAATCCGAGCGCTCGTTTCGAGGTTCAGGGCCATACCGACAATCAGGGCTCCGACGCCATCAACGATCCGCTTTCTCAGCAGCGTGCCGAGGCTGTGGTGAAGGCCCTTGAGGGTTTAGGCTGCGACCCCTTCAATATGCGTGCCGTTGGTAAGGGCTCTCACGAACCTGTGGCTGATAACAAGACGGATGCCGGAAGGGCGAAGAACCGCAGAGTGGAGTTTATTAAAAAATAGATTCCTGGAAAGATTAATAAGGATATTTAAGCAATCCCCGCTGAGTCTCAGCAGGGATTGCTGTTTTGTTTCTAGGAAGTCCTAGGATAGCCTAGGATAACCTAGGTTTTCCTAGGAAATTCTAGAAAAATTCAGGAAAATCCGGGCTGTATGGTTATTTTTTAGGCTTTTATTTGGTTGTTTCGAAGATAATGGCTATCTTTGCAGCAGAGTTTTAAACTCAAGTAAGTATTTTCTTAAATCGATATTATTATGGAAAAAGACTCAAAAGGAAAAGTTTTGAAGAAAGCTGTTGTTTGGAAAGATCTCTACTTCTATCGTAAGAGCGATGCTATCTACCAATTGACAGTGGAGTTTTGTAAGCGTTTCCTTCCGCTTTATGGCGACCGAACTGTCGACCAGATGGTGCAGGCAGCGCGATCTGGCAAACAAAATATCGTGGAGGGTAGTGAAGACGGGCAGACCAGTTCCGAAATGGAGATTAAACTACTGAACGTGGCTCGCGGCAGTCTTCAGGAACTGCGGGCTGACTATCAAGACTATCTCAACACCCATCATCTTGTGCTTTGGCCAGCTGACAGTGAACGCCAACTGCGACTTCGCGATTTCTGTCATTCAAATAATGACTATGAAGCATATGCTCCGTTGGTATCGAAGATGAGTGATGAAGAAATGGCTAATCTGCTACTCACCCTTTGCCATCAGACAGACAAGATGATGTGCGCGTATATCGAGAATTTGGAGCAACGCTTTGTGACAGAAGGCGGCATTAAAGAGCGGATGTATTCAGCCCGCACGGGCTATCGCCAACAGCAAGATGCTTATCTGCGCTCCCTCGAAGCCGAGAACACAGCTTTGAAAGCCGAGAACGAGGAACTAAAACTGAAAATAGAGGAGCTAATGAAAAAGGGCTAGGCAATCCTAGGAAAACCTAAGAAAACCTAGGTCCGCCTAGGAGTCCTAGGTGTTCCTAGGGCATCCTAGGCAGGCCTAGGCTGTAATGATGAATCTTGGGAATTACTTCCTCAGCGCTGCGATGCTTTCCTTGAGGGCGGCGATCTTCTCTTCGGAGTCGCTCTGCTTCTTGCGCTCGAGGGCGACGACGGCCTCGGGAGCGTTCTGCACGAAACGCTCGTTGGAGAGCTTCTTCTGGATGCCGGCGAGGAAGCCTTCGAGGTGCTTCAGCTGAGCCTCCATCTTGGCAATCTCAGCCTCTACGTCGATCATGTTGCCCAGGGGCACTGCAAACTCGTCGGTGCCTACCATGAACGAGGCAGCGGTGGCATCCTTCTCAGCTACCACGCTGATGCCGCTGAGGTTGGCCATCTTCATGATGACGGCGTTGAAGGCCTCGTAGGCATTCTGACCCACCACCTGCAACTCGAGCTGCTCCTTGGGGGCGATGTTCTTCGATGAGCGTACCATACGCACGCCAGACACAATCTGCTTGACGTTCTCGATCTGTGCTGCCAGTTGGTTGTCGGCCTCGCTGGGAGCGGCCAGTTTCAGACTGTCGCGCATAATGCTTTCGCCATCCTTGCGGTCGTAGAGGTGCTGCCAGAGTTCCTCGGTGATGAACGGCATGAAAGGATGCAGCATCTTCAACTGGATCTCAAAGAACTCGAGGGTCTTGTCGTAGGTCTCACGGTCGATAGGCTGGGCCTCACCGTTGATATAGGCGGGCTTCACCATCTCCAGATACCAGCTGGAGAACTCGTCCCAGAAGAGCTTATAGACAGCCATAAGAGCCTCGCTGATGCGGAACTTCTTGAAGAGGTCATCCACCTCGGCATTGGTCTCGCGGAGCTTGGCCTCGAACCACTGAGTGGCGATATTATTCGGAGTACTCTGATTACTCTGAGTATTCTGAGTACTCTGATCTGCGACTTTCCAACCCTTCACGAGACGGAATGCATTCCATATCTTATTGTTGAAGTTACGTCCCTGCTCACAGAGTGTCTCATCGAAGAGAATGTCATTACCAGCAGGCGCGGAGAGCATCATACCCATGCGCACACCATCGGCACCGAACTTCTCAATCAGTTCGATAGGATCGGGCGAGTTACCCAGTGACTTCGACATCTTACGACCCAGCTTATCGCGAACGATACCCGTGAAGTAGACGCTTCTGAACGGCATGTCACCTACATATTCGTAGCCGGACATGATCATACGGGATACCCAGAAGAAGATGATATCCGGACCCGTCACGAGGACATTGGTGGGATAATAGTATTTGAGCTCTTCGTTGCCGGGATTGTTGATACCGTCGAACAGTGAGATAGGCCAGAGCCATGATGAGAACCATGTGTCGAGGGCATCCTCTTCCTGACGCAAATCTGCATCGGTGATCTTCGGATCCTTCTCCTGTGCCAGCTTCAGGGCCTTTTCACGGGTTTCGGCTACTACGAAGTCGCCCTCCTCATTATAATAGTACGCAGGAATGCGGTGACCCCACCAGAGCTGACGCGAGATACACCAGTCCTGGATGTTCTCCAACCAGTTCTTGTAGGTATTGACGTATTTCTGCGGATAGAATTTCAGTTCACCGTTGAGTACCGGCGGCAGGGCGATGTCTGCAAAGTGCTTCATCTTGAGGAACCACTGCAATGAGAGACGAGGCTCGATGGCGGTGTCGGGGTTGCGCTCGGAATAGCCCACCTTGTTGGTGTAGTCCTCGATCTTCTCCATGAGTCCGGCTTCCTGCAGGTCCTTGGCGATCTGCTTGCGGCAGTCCATACGGTCCATACCGACGTAGATAGGACTCTGGTCGCTGATGGTGCCATCGGGGTTGAAGATGTCGATGGTCTCGAGGTTGTGGGTCTTACCCAGCATGTAGTCGTTGGTGTCGTGGGCGGGTGTCACTTTCAGACAACCCGTACCGAACTCGATGTCGACGTAGCGGTCCTCGATGACGGGAATCACACGATTCACCAGAGGAACAATCACCTTGCGACCCTTGAGCCACTGGTTCTTCGGGTCCTTGGGGTTGATACACATGGCGGTATCGCCCATGATGGTCTCGGGACGGGTAGTGGCCACAACGGCGTAGTAGCCTTTTTCGTCTTTGTGAATCACGTTGCCCGATTCTTCGGAGTACTCGGAGTTTTCGGAGTAATCGGAGACATAATACTTCAGATGATAGAGGTGGCTCTGCTCCTCTCTGTAAATGACTTCCTCGGTAGAGAGGGCGGTGAGGGCCTTCGGATCCCAGTTCACCATGCGCAGGCCGCGATAGATGAGGCCTTTGTTATAGAGATCGACGAAGACCTTGATGACGCTTTGTGAACGCTTCTCGTCCATCGTGAAAGCAGTGCGGTCCCAGTCGCAGCTGGCACCGAGTCGGCGCAACTGCTTGAGGATGATGCCTCCGTGCTCATCGGTCCACTCCCAAGCGTGCTTCAAGAACTGCTCGCGTGTGAGGTCGTGCTTCTTGATACCCTGTTCGGCGAGTTTCTTCACCACCTTGGCTTCCGTAGCGATGGAGGCGTGATCGGTGCCTGGTACCCAGAGGGCGTTCTTGCCTTCCATACGGGCACGACGGATGAGGATATCCTGAATGGTGTTGTTCAGCATGTGTCCCATGTGGAGCACACCGGTTACGTTGGGTGGCGGAATCACGATGGTATAGGGCTCGCGTCCGTCGGGCTTACTTGAGAATAGTTTGTGGTCCAGCCAATACTGGTACCATTTGCCTTCGACCTCTTTCGGGTCGTATTTGCTTGCTAATTCCATATGTTTATTTGTTATTTCTATGCTCAAAAACGGTCAAATCTCAAAAAATCGCTGCAAAATTATAAAATAATTATGAATTATGCATTATGAATTATGAATTATTTCGTATCTTTGCCCCAAATATTTGAAGATTATGCACTCAAAAGAAGAAAAAATGCAGGCTTTTGGGCGTTTTCTTGATGTGCTTGATGCATTGAGAGCCAATTGTCCTTGGGACAAGAAGCAGACGAATGAGAGCCTGAGACCCAATACCATTGAAGAGACTTATGAGCTCTGCGATGCGCTGATAAAGAACGACGTACACGACATCTGCAAAGAACTGGGAGATGTGCTATTGCACATCTGCTTCTACGCGAAGATCGCTGAGGAGAAAGGGCAGTTTGATATGGCAGATGTCTGCAATGCGCTTACCAGGAAGATGATCACCCGCCATCCGCATGTGTATCATCCCTCGCAGATTGATGCCGAAGAACCGAAACCGCTGCCCTTTGTTCCAAAGGAAGTGAATAGTGAAGAGGGAATAGTGAATAGTGAGTCATCGAAGGTGACGACGGTGACGCAGGTGCTAGAGAACTGGGAGCAGATCAAGCTGAAAGAGAAGGATGGCAATGAGAGTGTACTCTCGGGAGTGCCTGTAGCGCTGCCTAGTATCATCAAAGCTTACAGGATTCAGGATAAGGCCCGCAATGTAGGCTTCGACTGGGAGGATCGTCAGGATGTATGGAAGAAGGTTCGTGAGGAGATCGACGAACTGGAGGTAGAACTGAACCGCGACGACAAAGAACGCTCTACGAAGGAATTCGGAGATTTTCTCTTTGCGGTGATCAATGCTGGCAGACTCTATAAGTTGAATCCCGACAATGCGCTGGAGATGACCAACCGTAAGTTTATCAACCGTTTCAACTATATCGAGGCGCATAGTATCAAGATGGGTAAACCGTTGAATACGATGACGTTGGAAGAAATGGAAGAACTATGGGAAGAGGCTAAGGCCACTGAATAGTGAAGAGTGAATAGTGAATAATAAAAAAGATATATGAAAAAGATTTTGTTTTCTTGTATGGCGGCAGCCAGTCTAACCATCATGATGAGTTGTGGTGGTGGAGGTGGTCAGCAACAGCAGGTCGTAGTAGAGGAAGAAGACACCTCAGCAGTCAATGTGATTCCTCGTGATCAGACCCTTTATGGTCTTTGTGGAGACGGTACGGCCATGAACACCCTTCAGTTGCTGCGCGACAATGGCGATACGCTGGTGATGAGTATCACGAATGCGGTGGAGTCAGGTCAGGTGTTCGGTGGACTGCAGGTAGGCGACCGTATCGCAGTGCTTCCCAATGCCAACAATACGGAGGCCGTCATTGTGATTAACCAGAATACGCTGTTGGGTGATTGGGTGATGCCTAATCCCATTGATGGCAGTTCTGAGGTCGGTATCCGCATCAAGGAAGGTGGTGTGGCTGAGAGCATCGATCAGAGCAGCATCATCTACAAGACCTGGAAGATCTTCAACGGTCGTCTGGAAATCCTCTCACAGCGCGATGGCGGTGGCGATGAGGAAGAACTCAACCTGTATGAGTTGGTGAAACTTGGTCCTGACTCTTTGATCTACAGGACGATGAACAAGCCCAGAGAAGAGATGGAGACCTTTGAGTACAGCCGTTGGAAAGAGCCTGAGAAACTGGATCTTCACGGTCTGCAGCTCGAGGACGCTTCTGATGAGTTCCACCTTTAATCACGTTTAGACGCCTTTGGAACCATTTAAAGTGCATATCCTGGGGTGTGGAAGTGCGCTTCCTACCCTTCGTCATAACGCCTCCTCGCAAGTGGTCGAGGTGCGAGGCAAGATTTTTATGCTCGACTGTGCTGAGGGTACGCAGATGCAGCTGAGGCGAAGCAAGATACGCTTCACGAAGCTGAGTCATGTGTTTATCACTCATCTGCATGGTGATCACTGCTTCGGACTCATCGGCATGATATCCACCTTCGGACTTGTCGGTCGCACAGCTCCGTTGCATGTCTATGGTCCTAAGGAACTGGGACCGATTCTTGAAGGTCAGATAGCCTTCTTTACCCATGATCTGGGTTTTGAGGTGAAGTTCTATGCTGTCGATCCGACCCAGCATCAGATTGTTTATCAGGACCATAGTGTAGAAGTGTGGTCGATTCCTCTTCAGCACCGTATGCCTTGTTGCGGTTATCTCATCCGTGAGAAGGCCACGCTGCCCCATATCCGTCCGGAGATGATGAAGTTTTATGGGATTCCGAGCAGTCAGGTCAATAACATCAAGAACGGAGCTGACTGGGTGACCTCGGAGGGGGAGACTATCGCCAACGAACGGCTGGTGACGCCAGCAGATCCCGTTCGCAGCTATGCCTATTGCAGTGATACCCGATATCTCGATGGTCTGTGGCAGTTGTTGCAAGGCGTAAATACACTCTATCACGAGAGTACCTATGGTGATGATCGTCTCCCGTCAGCCGAGAAATACTGTCATTCTACTGCCCGACAGGCAGCAATGGTAGCTCGTCAGGCTGGGGTGGGGAAGTTGCTGTTGGGACATTACAGCTCGCGTTATGAGGATGAGAATGTGTTGCTTAATGAAGCCAAGGAAGAGTTCGGAAATTGCTATTTGACGAACGAAATGGACGTGTTTGACGTCTAATTTGGGGTTAAAATGCATTTTTCTTTAGAAAAATTTTGTGGTTTCGCGAAAAAACACTATCTTTGCAACAACTATAGACGTATGCGTATGCGAAAGAATCTACTTATAATCTCAATGATGGCATTTCTTGCCGTTCCTGCAGCAGCCTCCACAACGATGGTGATGGAGCGTGGCGTAGCCGAGATGATCGACGAGCCTATCACGTTGACGATTGACGGTAATGCCGTTACGATCAGCGGTGCTCAAGGCCAGAAACTCATCGTAGTCTCACTCACAGGTAGGCAAGTTGCAGAGTATCAGATTGATAGCCCTGCCCAGCGTATTGAACTTAATTTGACCAAAGGGTGTTATGTTCTCAAGGTTGGCAACGTAGTGCGCAAGGTTTCCATCCGCTAGCATTTCTGCTTCTGGTGGCCTGCGCACTGTTGGTTTCCTGTGAGTCGGGAAACCGCGTGCCTTCTGAGGCGGAGCTCTCTACTTTCAAACATTATGTGAATGCTTTGGATACTGTTCGGATGGAACAGAGTCTGAAGCATATTTTATCTAAGGACACTTCCCACTGGGCGTTTGACCAGACGCTGAAGAAACGTTATGCCGACCTCGCCAAGTTTGAGGACACCCCGATGTGGTATTCTCGGATGGGTGTTGTGGGTGAGGCAGACTCCTTGCTGAGCTATCTGCGTCACGAACTGCCGAAGAGTGGTCTCGACACCGCAGCCTTCTTTGTTCCCGAGATTGCGGAGGATCTTGGTATCGTGCGTGCGTTAGCCTTCGACTCTGTAGGACAGAACATCAACGATCTTTTGCCGAGGCTCGATTATCATCTTTCGAAGGCTTATATGCGTTATGCCGTCGGACAGCGTTATGGCTTTGTGCGTCCTGCCCATCTGATGAACAAGCTCTTCAAGAAAGCTGATAGTGATGAGTTCTCCAGACTGTTCGACGAGAAGGTGAAGGAACCGGACTATGATGAGGTGTTGAGCCAGCTATCATCAGATGCGCGCATGGATTATCTGACGGCTTCTGCGCCTCAGACGTCCTTGTATAAGACTCTTCAGCAAGAACTGTCTACGGCCACAGGAAAGGAGGCCCGCAGACGTCTGGCGGTGAATATGGAACGTTGCCGATGGCAGATGAGCCGTCCTGATGATCATGAGAAGGCGATACTGGTGAATATTCCTGCCCAACAACTTTGGGCTGTAGGTGGTGACTCTGTGCTCGATATGCGTATCTGCTGCGGAGCGACTGCCACGAAGAGTCCGCTGTTGCATAGTACCATCAGTCATATACAAGTTAATCCGGATTGGATCATTCCCCATAATATCGTGAAGTCGGATATTATGCGCCATGCAGGCGACTCAGCCTATTTCGCCCGTCATCACTACTATATCGTGGAACGTTCTTCTGGCGACAGTCTCGATGTCGCTGATGTAACCTCTGATCAGTTGGCGTCAGGCACCTTGCGCGTAGGACAGCATGGAGGACCGGGCAATAGTCTCGGACGTATCGTCTTCCGATTCAACAATAATTTCTCCGTCTATCTGCATGATACCAATAACCGTGGGGCCTTCAAACGTGAGAAGCGGACGCTGTCGCATGGTTGTATCCGTGTAGAGAAACCTTTCGACCTGGCCCTATTCCTGCTGCCTGACTTGGATGAGTGGGATCAGGACCGTCTGCGACTCTCGATGGACATCCCGCCCGAAACAGATCAAGGGAAAGAATATCTGGAGGAGAATGCCGAAGAACCGCGACCTTTCCGGTTGATGACCTATCACGAGGTATCGCCTCGCGTGCCCGTGTACATTATTTATTATACTGCATACCCTAATCCGGCCACAGGTATCGTCCAAACGTGGCCCGACCTATATGGTTATGACAAGGCAATAGCTTCTGCCATAGACAGCTTCTTGCCAAAGTGATATCAAACAAAGAGTGACAATGGACAAATACGACGATCAACATATCAAAGAATTGCTGATGAAGGCCGAAACCCAGCATAAGGGCTTCGAGTTGCTTGTGAAGCAATACAGCGAACAGTTGTATTGGCAGGTGCGTCGTATCGTGATGACGCACGAGGATGCCAACGATGTCCTGCAGAATGCCTTCATAAAAGCCTGGAACGGCTTAGAGTCGTTTCATGGCGACGCGAAGATCTTTACCTGGATTTCGAGGATAGCCATCAATGAGAGCATCGACTTTGTGCGTCGTCAGAAGAATATGGCTGCCATCAGTGCCGATGACGAGGATTCGCACGTGGCCAATACGCTGATGGCAGACGAATATTTCGATGGTGATGAGACGGAGGCAATGCTGCAGGAAGCCATCGCCTCACTGCCGGAAGTGCAGCGTACAGTGTTCACCCTGCGCTACTTTGAAGAGATGAAATACAGCGAGATGAGTCAGCGTCTGAAGACTTCGGAAGGGAGTCTGAAAGCCTCCTATCATATCGCTGTGAAAAAGATTTCTGAATTTTTTAAGTCACATGATTAAACCTTTTATATTTTTAAACGTCAATAGAGTATGATGGAAGAAAAATATCTCATAGAAAAAGTCGGCAAGGAGAATCCTTTCAGGGTTCCGGAGGGCTATTTCGACACGCTCAGCAGCCAGATTATGGCGAAAGTAGAAGCAGAGGGTGTCGCGCCCAGAGACATTAAGGCAGGCAAGGAGAAACGCGCTAAGGTCGTGTGGCTCCGTCCTGTGCTTTATGCTGCTGCCAGTGTATGTGCATTGTTCATCAGTGTTGTCGCCTATCAGTCTCACTCAGACCAAGGCGTTACAGCGCCCACTCAGACTATTGTGGCCGATAATCAGATGTTGATGGATGACTATTTTGATGAGGCCGCAGACTACGTGATGCTTGACAATCAGGATATCTATGCCTGTCTGTCATCAGATTATTAAATGATGTGAAAATGAGAAGATTGATTATTGGCCTGTTTTGTTTAGCTACGCTCTGTGCATCTGCACAGGGTTTCCCGCAGCAGGGTTTCCCAAGGCAGAACGGTTTCGCACAAGGTGGCTTCCCACAGCAGAATGGCCAGCAACAGAGATTCTCGCCGGAGAAGTATCAGGCTGACTTGGAGCAGTATATCACCAAGGAGGCCTGTCTTACTCCGCAGGAGGCTGCTGCTTTCTTCCCCCTATTCCGGGAGATGCAGAAGAAGCAGCGCGCGCTCTATAACAAGATGCGTGATGATGTCAGAATCAAACCTGCTGATGAGGATGCCTGCAAGAAGATGATTCAGAAGCGTGATCAGGTGGAACTGGAGCTGAAGAGTATCCAGCAGACCTATCACAACAAGTTCTTTAGTGTGATACCGCCCTCAAAGGTGTTTGATGTCATCAGGGCCGAGGACCAGTACCATCGCGGCATGTTCCGTAATTGGGGCAGAGGTCCGGCAGGCGCGTTCTCTCCTAGAGGACAAAGAGGTCAAGGACAGCAAAGAGGACAAGGACAGCAAAAAGGACAATCCAATAATAAAAAGTAGTAGGCTGGAAGTGGAAAGTGTAATACCGTCGATCCTAGAGGTCGACGGTATCTTTTTATTCTAATTTGGAGCCCTCAAGATTCTTGGGACAAAGCGGCTCCAATGGGCATTTGTCGCAATGTGGTTTGCGCGAGGTGCAGACATAACGGCCATGCAGCAGCAGCCAGTGATGGGCATCAGGAATATCTGCCTCTGGAATATGTTTCATCAGCGCCATCTCCACTTTGTAAGGGGTATTGTCGCGCTTGGTAACGAGTCCTAGGCGATGGGCCACCCTGAAGACGTGGGTGTCGACGGCCAAGGTGGATTTGCCAAAGGCCACGCTCTGTATCACGTTGGCCGTCTTACGACCAACACCAGGCAGATCCAACAGCTGATTCATGTCCGACGGCACTTCGCCATCGTGCTTCTCTACAAGTGCTCTCGCCATCTTCACCAGATGCTCTGCTTTTGCATTCGGGTAAGAGACACTGCGGATAAACTCCAGCACATCTTCGGGTTCCACCTTCGCCATCGCCTTAGCATCAGGATAATGACGGAACAATTCAGGCGTCACCTGATTGATGCGTTTGTCTGTGCATTGTGCACTCAGGATGACGGCCACAAGCAGCTGAAACACGCTGCCAAACTCGAGTTCTGTATTCACGTTAGGCATCTCTTTCCGAAAATGCTCTAGGATCCTTTGGTATCGTTCTTCTTTTCTCATCGGGTACAAAGATACGAAAAAGTGCGCGAAATCCCAAAAATATTTGGAGATTCCAGAAAAAAAGTGTATCTTTGTGCCCATAAATAACCTATAGCAAACTAATATAACTAAAGTATATGAGAAAACTATTATTATCAATGGTTTGTCTGGCAGCACTTCAGGTCTTTGCTGCCGACAAGACTCCGATGTGGAAAAACCCCAATGTGAATCAGGTGAATCGTGAGCAGAGACATGCTGCTTTCTTTGCTTTCGAGAGTGAAGACCTCGCCCAGCTAGGCGACAAGACGAAATCGTCGCGCTATCTCTCGATGGAGGGTATGTGGAAATTCAACTTCGTGAAGAATCATCAGGACGCCCCGAAGGATTTCTTCGGCCTGAAGTACGATGACTCCAGCTGGGTGGAATTCCCAGTACCTGGTCTCTTCGAGATGAACGGCTATGGCGACAAGATCTACAAGAACATCGGCTATGCGTGGAGTACGACCTTCAAGAATGATCCGCCCTATATCGGTGAGGTCAACAACTACACCGGTTCATATCGCAGAACCTTCGAGCTGCCTGCTGACTGGAAAGGACAGGAGGTGTTCTATCACGTGGGTTCGGCTACGAGTAACCTCAGTCTTTGGGTGAACGGAAAGTTCGTTGGTTATTCCGAGGATTCGAAGGTGGCTGCGGAGTTCAACATCACCAAGTATCTGAAACCCGGTAAGAACCTCATCGCCATGCAGATCATGCGTTGGTGCGACGGCTCCTATATTGAGGATCAGGACTTCTGGCGCTTTACGGGTATCGCTCGCGAGGTATATCTCTTTGCCCGTCCGAAGGCACATATTGAGGACCTCACGATGACGCAGGACTGGGTGGTAGATTCCAAACGCGGCATCCTGAAATTTGATGCGAAGACTACAGGCAAAGCCACAGCCACAGCGAAGATCATTTTTGACGATGGTCAGATCAGTAGCGAGATAGATGCCAATCACGAGATCTATTTGAACAACGTAAAGCCTTGGACGGCTGAAACGCCCAATCTCTATACCGTCTTAGTGACGCTGAAACAAGGCGATAAGGTGCTGGAAGTCATCAAGCAGCGTGTAGGCTTCCGTCATATTGAGATCAAGGGTGGACAGTTGCTTGTCAACGGCCAGCCGATTCTGATTAAGGGTGCCGACCGTCATGAACTCGATCCCGATGGAGGTTATATCGTCTCTGTGGAGCGTATGATTCAGGACATCAAGATCATGAAGTATCTCAATATCAATGCCGTTCGTACGTGTCACTATCCCGATGATCCACGCTGGTATGACCTCTGCGACGAATATGGTCTGTATCTGACCGCTGAGTCGAACCTCGAGAGTCATGGTATGGGTTATCGCGAGGCAACGCTCGCCAAGAACGAGGCCTATGCCAAGGCGCATATCGAGCGTCAGGAGGGTAATATGTGTTCGTTCAAGAATCATCCGAGCATCATCGTGTGGAGTCTTGGTAATGAGGCCGGTTATGGTCCCAACTTCGAGAAGGCCTACGATTGGGTGAAGGCTTACGACCCGACCCGTCCTGTGCAGTATGAGCAGGCTGGACACGCAGGCAAGACGGATATCTTCTGTCCTATGTATATGGGCTATGAGGATTGCGAGAAATATTCGAAGACGGATAATCCCCGTCCGCTGATCCAGTGTGAGTATGCCCACGCGATGGGTAACTCGATGGGTGGTTTCAAGGAGTATTGGGACATCATCCGCAAGAACGGTAAGTATCAGGGTGGCTATATCTGGGACTTCGTGGATCAGGGTCTGCGCGACAAGAGTCCGATTACGGGTAAGGAGATCTTTACCTACGGTGGTGACTACGGCCGTTATCCCGCTTCCGACTATAACTTCAACTGTAACGGTATCATCGCGCCCGACCGTCGTCTGAATCCGCATGCCTACGAAGTGCGCTATTGCTATCAGAACGTCTGGGTAGCCGATAAGGGCATGAAGGAAGGCAAGGTGGAGATCTACAACGAGAATTTCTTCAAGACGCTCGACGATTTGGAGATGGAGTGGTTCGTTGGTGGTGCCTCTGGCAGTCATCATCACGACAATCCTGGACGTCCTGAGGGCATGACTTTCGGACACGGTGGCACCTTTGCGATTAACGGCATTGCGCCGCAGCAGCATAAGGTCGTTACCATCGATGCTATGAAACAGGTGATTGAACGCGTGCTTGGCCATCATGGTGATCAGGAGCTCTTTGTCATCTTCCAGTTCAAGACACGTGAGGCTCAGCCGCTGATCGAAAAGGGTCAGGTGGTGGCTCGTCAGCAGTTTGTGCTGAATCCCTATAAGTTCCCGAAACTTACAGAGTACTCCGAGAACTCCGAGTATTCCGAAATCGCCAAAGAAGAGACCGAGAGCTATGTGAAGCTCGATGCAGCTGGTACCACGCTGACCATCGGCAAGCGTCACGGTTGGATCGACTATCTCGATGTCGACGGTGAGCCGATGCTTCTCGACCGCGAGTCCATCACGCCTGAGTTCTGGCGCGCTCCTACGGACAATGACTATGGCGCAGGTCTTCAGAACCGTTTTGCCGTTTGGAAGAATCCGCAGATGAAGGTAAAGGTGTTTGAGGTCGACGACAATCAGGTGGAGGTGACCTTCGATATGCCCGATGTGAAGGCTGAACTCAAGATGACCTATACGTTGACGGCAGAGGGTGAAGTGATTATCCGCGAGCAGCTGAAGGCTGATAAGGAGGCGAAGATCAATCCGATGTTCCGCTATGGTATGCAGCTGCAGATGCCGAAGGCCTACAATGAGGTGCAGTATTATGGTCGCGGTCCTGTAGAGAACTACATCGACCGTAACTCGAGCGAGTTCATAGGTGTATATAATAATAAGGTGGCTGATGAATACTACAGCTATATCCGTCCGCAGGAGTCGGGTAACCATACGGATATCCGTTGGTTCCGCGTGAAGAATGCTGCTGGCAAGGGTCTCGAGTTCTATAGCAATGCACCGATGGAGGCCAGCGCCTTGAACTATCTGGTGTCGGATCTCGACGACGGTCCTCGTAAGGAAAAGAGTTGGGGTCATCATTCCGGCGACCTGATCGAGCGTCCGCTGACACAGGTTCATATCCAGCAGCGTCAGTTCGGTCTTGGCTGTGTGAACTCTTGGGGTGCTTGGCCTCGTAAGGAGTATCAGATGCCTTATCAGGATTATGACTTCACCTTCGCCATCCGACCGCTGAAGTAATTATTAAATTGATTACTAAAACCAACCGTCTTGTTGCAAAATGATAGCGCAAGACGGTTGATTTTTGTCAAAAAGCACTATAAATAATCATTTTTTATACTTTTTTATGTAGCAAACTGTTGGTTCATTTCTTTTTTAATACTATCTTTGCACCCGAAAAGGATTTATTTATTGTTGAGAGAGATGAAAGATATGAAGAAAATGGTATTAGCAGGAATGATGTTTTTCCTGGGAGCAATGACGCTGAATGCAACAGAGAATGCCGACGGAAAGGAAGCTGTCGACACAACTTATATCAAACTGGACGAGAACCGTGAGCCCATCAACTATGTGAATCTGACGAAAGAAGAGTTGGAGGCAAAGGTTGGTGAGTTGGAAACGATTCTCGAAACGGATAACTTCCAGCTCTACGCTGCCGGCGACTACACCTATAAGATTGTTAACGGTGTGGTCACTTCGATGGCGATTCAGATTCCTGACGACAATAACGACAAGGTGGTCTATAATCAGATCCTGAATGCGCTGGCAAAGAGTAATTCCATTAAGGATACTCACAATACAGGTGGTAACTATTATCTGTATGCCAACTTCCAGATTCAGTTTGATGATTTCGAGGGTTATGAGAAACTGACCTTCATGGCTTTGGAACAATAGTCTGAACAAAATTTAATACTCAGTTGGCCTCGTTCTTCGGAACGGGGCCTTTTTGTGCGTTATTCTGAAATAATATAGTAACTATAGTTAAAATATAGTAACTATATATATCAAATATAGTTAATATAGTAAAAATATCCTCAAATAATTAACAAAACGCATTAAGGATTTTAAGAAATCAACTATCTTTGCACTCGCAATAGAAAAGATAAAATGAAGAAAAGTACGATTTGGATTATAGCAACGATTATGGGTCTCTCGTTTGTGGGACTTCTTTTCTTGCAGCTCTCCTACATCGAGCAGATGGCGAAGATGAAGAAGGAGCAGTTCGACGAATCGGTGAACCGCAGTCTCTATCAGGCCTCGCGCAATCTGGAGATGAACGAGACGATGCGCTATCTGGAGAAAGATGTCAAGGATACAGAGCGTCGCGCCTACAGTCAGGACTCGATGTCGGTCGACGGGCTCGATGGCACCGTGAAGCAGTCGCACCAGTTTGCCGTTGCTGCCGACGATGGAACGGTCTACTCCAGCTTCGAACTGAAGACCTTTGCCATCAAACCTTCCAGCGTTTCCAAGGCGATGATCCTGCGTACGGATAAGAGCAGTATCTCCGAGGCCTCGAAGTCGCTGCAGGAGATTGTCCGCAACCGCTATGTCTATCAGAAGGCACTACTCGACGAGGTGGTCTATAACATCCTGTATACCGCTTCCGACAAACCGTTGAAGGAACGTGTGAACTTCCGTCTGCTGGACCGCGATATCAAGGTGGAACTGCTGAACAACGGTATCAATATCCCTTATCACTTCACCGTTGAGACGAGTGACGGACGAGAGGTGTACCGTTGTCCGGACTATACAGACGAGGGTAGGGAGCATGTCTATTCGCAGACGCTGTTCAACAACGACCCGTCGCCCAAGATGGGTGTGGTGAAGATCCACTTCCCGGATATGAACTCCTATATCTTCTCGAGTGTGAGGTTCATGATTCCGTCGATGATCTTTACGGTGGTACTGCTGATTACCTTTGTGTTCACGATCGTGGTCATCTTCCGTCAGAAGCGCTACTCGGAAATCAAGAACGACTTCATCAACAACATGACGCACGAGCTGAAGACGCCGATCTCGAGCATCTCACTGGCTGCACAGATGCTGAACGATGAGTCGGTGGATAAGAGTCCGCAGATGATGAAGCATTTGGGTGGTATCATAAACGATGAGTCGAAACGGCTCCGCTTCCTCGTAGAGAAGGTGCTCCAGATGTCGATGTTCGATCGTAAGACGGCATCGTTCAAGAAGAAAGAACTCGACCTCAACGAGCTGCTCGAGACCATCGCCACCACTTTCTCGCTGCGTGTGGAGCATACTGGCGGCAAGATCTATACCGAGATAGAGGCCATCGATTCGGCCATCTACGTCGATGAGGTGCATTTCCAGAATGCCATCACCAACCTGATGGATAACGCGGTGAAGTATCGCAAGCCCGATGAGCCGCTCGACCTCTATATCCGCACATGGAACGAGAAGGATCGTCTCTGCTTCAGCATCCGCGACACTGGTCTTGGCATCAAGAAGGAGAATGTGAAAAAGATCTTCGACAAGTTCTACCGCGTTCATACGGGTAACGTTCACGATGTCAAAGGCTTCGGTCTCGGCCTCGCCTACGTCAAGAAGATCATCAACCTCCACGAAGGTGACATCAAATGCGAAAGCGAGTTGGGTAAGGGTACGACGTTCACAATCACGCTTCCCATCCTGCGTGAAGACACCAATTAATAAAGAATATAATTGAGAAATAAATAGTAAATTGTCAAATTGTAAATTATCAAGATTATGGACGAGAAACTGAAGATTTTACTTTGCGAGGACGATGAGAACCTCGGAATGTTGCTCCGTGAGTATTTGCAGGCAAAGGGATTTGCCACCGAACTCTGTGCCGATGGTGAACTGGGCTATAAGGCCTTCCTGAAGACGAAGTTCGACATCTGTGTGCTCGATGTGATGATGCCTAAGAAGGACGGCTTCACGCTGGCGAAGGAAATCCGTAATTCAAATCAGGATATTCCCATCATCTTCCTGACAGCCAAGACCCTGAAGGAGGATATCCTCGAAGGCTTCAAGATTGGTGCCGATGACTATATCACCAAACCCTTCTCGATGGAGGAGCTCGTGTTCCGTATTGAGGCCATCATCCGTCGTACCAAGGGTAAGAAGAACAAGGAGAGCACCGTCTATCGTATCGGTAAGTTCACCTTCGATACCCAGAAACAGCTGCTCTGCTTAGGCGCCGAACAGCGCAAGCTGACCACCAAGGAGAACGAACTGCTGGCTCTGCTCTGCTCTCACGCCAACGAGATTCTGCAGCGCGACTTCGCCCTGAAGACCATCTGGATCGACGACAACTACTTCAATGCCCGCTCGATGGATGTCTACATCACCAAGCTGCGCAAGCATCTGAAGGACGATCCTCAGATTGAGATCATCAACATCCACGGAAAGGGTTACAAACTGATTACGCCCGAGGATGAGTAAATGGATAGGAGTGGCGCTGGTGATGGCCGGCGCCCTCTTTTTGATCATCGCATATGTAGCAGGCTGGACATCGAGTAATCTGGTGCTGCTTTTTGGCCTGATAATCATATTAATAGGCCTTTTCCTGCATGTAAAATACGCAAAAACAGGCGAAAAGTATTAAATATAGTTAAAGTTTTGGTGAACTGTCAACTGTCAACTGTCAACTG